>OHEQ01000036.1_pt1 | contig 138464 bp, 136 predicted proteins | sample 1567321 | NCBI WGS metagenome assembly OHEQ01 (sample SAMEA3879598, study PRJEB24766) | human gut metagenome | biome: human-associated habitat; feature: feces | place: USA | collected 1985/1987
ATTACTACCATAGCCGCCACAAGCGACAGCTTGAATATCACATGGAAAATCTGACGGGCGGAACACCTCCCGTCAGATACCTACCCTGTGTAGTCCCTTGTAAACTGTACTTTACAGAACACTCAATTACACCCTTACAAATCCGGAGCATATGATGCTGTCGTCCCGCCTGAGTACACTCAGTACCTGTTTTGGATACAAGGATTATCACGCAAATGTAACAGGAGCACCTCAGTCAGAACAGGATTTTCTCATATCCGATCCTCTGCGCTTTCAGTTAAAACAGGATTTTGAGCTGGAGCTTTGCGGAAAGGACGAAAAGCCGTCCGGCAAAAATCAGATCGTTTCAAAGGGTGCCGTCCTGTATCCCTATGCTACAGACGGAATCAGCTATCTGCTGTTTAAGGATGCAGATGGAACTCTTTTCTATGCAGAGATTGAGGTAAACCAATATCCTCAGCTTATAAATGGTGTTATTGCAGAGGATGTATTTGACGGTATAAGATATGCTGGATGAGTGGAATACTGATCAGCTTCCTGACGGAAGCTTGATGAGCCAAAGCGTTCTAAAAAAGTAAATCAAATAAAAAGCATCATTCACAGAGGCGGTATTTTTTGATACCCCTCTGTTTTTATGTCACAGGAAATTTCTATGACAGGAAAGCACTCCAAAGAAATCTCCCTGCGGAAAAGAAAAACACGCCCGTCTTTTATGCATATTACATATTATCTGCTATGAAAAACGAATAATTACACCATTATTAATAACACATCAATAAAATAAAGCAATTTAAAACAAAATAATACACAAATCTTTGTTGTTTTATTTATGTATTTGATACAAAATAACGGTTAAAAATGTCGGAATAATGAATAAAAAGTAAAAAATAAAAAATTCACCCTTCCGGCAATAAAGAAAAGTAAAAAGATCCAAAACACAAAAAAAGGCCCTCTTGTTATAATAAAGACAACAAAACAAGTGCAGAATGGCTGCAGAATTTTAAGGAGGAACGTGATTATGAAGTTGAAAAAAGGAGTAGCTCTTTTACTGGCGTCAGCAGCAATGGTATCCCTTGCAGGATGCGGAGGAAATTCTGGTGGAAGTGGAAGCAATGCTTCAAATGCAGCAGGTGGAAGCAGTGAGCTCCCGACTCTGCGTGTAGCAGCAATGCCAACCATTACCAGCCTTCCCACCTATTATATCCAGAAAAACGGACTGGATGAAAAAGCAGGATTTAAAATGGAAGTTACCATGTTTGATACTGGAGCTCCTATGAATGAGGCCCTGGCTGCAGACTTATGGGATGTAGGGCAGATGGGTGCAGCCGCAGTAACCGGTATGGCAAACTATGATGAGCTGATTATCGGTGAAGTTCTGGAATCTACTGATGGACAGGGCGTATTTGTTTCTCCGGACTGCCCTGTAGCACAGGACACTGGTTTTAATCCATCCATTCCCACTGTGCTTGGAAGCCCGGAATCCGTTTCAGGCATTACCATTTTAACTCCAGTAGGAACTGCTCAGCACTTTACCGTTTTAAAATGGCTGGAAAAGCTGGGAATGGAGCCGACAGATGTCAATATTGTAAACATGGACACCGTACAGGCTTATCAGGCACTGCAGGCCGGACAGGGCGATGCTGCTTCCTTGAATGTTCCTACCTTCTTTGATGCAAAAAACGACGGCATGGTACAGGTTGCAAACCTGGCCGATATGGGTACTCGTTATGTAGATATGATTGTAGGAAACAGAAAGTCACTGGATGGTAAATCTGATTTAATGCAGGGCTATATCAACTGTGCATTAGAGGCCTGTGAAGCCCTGGAAAAGGATCCGGACATGGCAGCAGATTTGCTGGTAGAATTTTTGCAGGATGCAGGTATGGAAACCAGCAAGGAAAACTGTGTAGCAGACCTGAATCGTGTAAACTGGCTGACCAAGGATGAGTGGAAGGGCCGCGAGCTTGGAAACTTCGCAAAGGAATTAGGCGAATTCTATGTAGAGCAGGGACAGCTGGAAGCAAGTGCAACCGAAAAATTCAACACCAATATAATTACTGATTTTGTAAAGGATTACCAGTAAACAATCCATTAAATCGTAACAGTTCAGCCTTGCATCTTCTTGCCCGCTTACAGCGGATAAGAAGCTTTAGGCGTCCGCCTTATGTGGATTCAGTCGTCAGAAAAAGGCAACCTGCAAAGAATGGCCTGCGACAAGGTTTGCTGCAGGCCGTTTTCCTTAGAAATAGGCTTTATGTGTGGAAAGGTGTGAAAAGCGAATGAAGGAGTTATTTCAAAAATATAAGTTTCAGTTGATTTCCGTATGCTCATTTTTGTTTGTGCTTCTGGTCTGGCAGCTGGTTACCGATGTATTCCATCTGGTAAGCCCTGTTATGCTTCCAAGCCCGACAAAAATTTTAAATACGCTTTGGTATAAGCTGACTGGAGGTACAGTACCTGATGGTTCGTCACTGTTCGAAAACATCTGGTCCAGTCTGAAAATCGCCTTGGGCGGTTATGTAGTAGGCGTCTTAATCGGAGTTCCCTTGGGAATCGGAATGGCATGGAGCCGCCGCTTTGAGCTGTTTGCAAAGCCTCTGTTTGATATTATCCGTCCTGTTCCAGCACTTGCATGGATTCCTTTGATGATTTTATGGCTGGGTATCGGTTACGCATCTAAGGTCGGCATCATTTTCTTTGCTGCCTTTATCAGTGCGACCGTAAACTCTTATACCGGAATCCGCCGTACCAGTCAGGTCCACCTGTGGGTTGGAAAAACCTTTGGGGCAACCAATCGTCAGCTTTTGTTTAAGGTGGCAATCCCCACAGCTCTCCCTATGATTTTTACCGGTCTTCGTCTGGCTCTGGGCTCTGCATGGGTTGCACTGGTAGCCGCTGAAATGCTTGCAGCTACAAGCGGACTGGGATATATGATTCAGATGGCCCGTATGCTGGGACGCCCAGATGTCATTATCGTTGGTATGCTGACCATTGGATTTGTAGGACTGCTTTTAAATACCGTTCTGGAAAGACTGCAGAAACGTTTTGTAAGGAGGGGAAGACAGCATGATTGATTCTACAACAAATAGCCGTTTTTCAAATAAACAGTTGATTGTAATCTACACTATTATTTCTCTGGTATCTCTGCTTATTGTTTGGGAGCTGGCTGCCAGATTTACCGGCGCATCCATGTTTCTTCCTCCGGCAAGTCAGGTTCTTGCAGCGTTTTTCAGAAGCTTTGTAGAACCGATTGGTAAACGCACCATGCTGGCGCATGTAGGGGTCAGTCTGTACCGGGTGGCCGTTGCTTTTTTCTTTGCCACGATTGCAGGCATTGCCCTTGGTGTAGGAATGGGATATTCCAGAACCTTTGAAGCTATTTTTAAACCTATTTTTGAATTTATCCGTCCGATTCCGCCTCTGGCATGGATTCCCCTGTCCATCTTGTGGTTTGGGCTTGGCGATACCGGAAAATTCTTCATTATTTTTTTAGGATGCTTCTGTTTCATTACGGTAAACACCTATGACGGTGCAAAAAATGTGGATCCGGAATTAATCGGAGCAGCCCGTATGCTGGGAGCCAACGAACGCCAGGTATTCTTCGAAATTGTGCTTCCGTCCTCTGTTCCTTATATTTTCGCAGGTCTTCAGATTGCTGTAACCGCTGGATGGAGCGCAGTAGTAGGCGCAGAGATGATTCAGTCCAATGAAGGTGTTGGATGGATGATTGTACGTGGAATGAATACCGGAAATACGGTACAGATCATGGTTGGTATCGTCGCAATTGGTATCGTAGGCTTTATACTGGCGAATTTAACCAGTGCATTAGAAAGGAGACTGTGCGCATGGAACGAGCAGAAGGGAATGTAAAAACAGGAGCTGCCGTGCTGGAATGCCGGAATGTAGGACGCAGTTTTGAAAGCTATGATGGAAGCGGACGCAATGAGGTCCTCCGCGGAATGAATTTTGAAGTGCATGAAAATGAATTTCTGGTACTGTTTGGGGCCGGACAGTGCGGAAAAACAACTCTTCTGAATATTTTAGCCGGTCTGGATATGCCGACAGAGGGCGAAGTATATACCCGAGGAAAAAAAGTAACCGGACCTGCTCCTGAGCGGGGGGTTGTTTACCAGAAAACCTCTCTTTTCCCATGGATGACTGTCGAAGAAAACGTTGGCTTTGGACCAAAGGTACGCCATCTTCCAGCTGATGAGAAAAATTCCAGAGTCAAGAAATATCTGGAATTAGTTGGACTTACTGGATTTGAAAAAAGTTATCCCAGTCAGCTTTCCGGTGGTATGCGCCAGCGCGTAGGAATTGCCCGGGCTTATGCCAATCAGCCGGATATTATGCTGATGGATGAGCCATTTGGTCATCTGGATGCCCAGACCCGTTATATGATGGAGGAAGAACTTCAGAGGATTTGGCAAAAGGAAAAACGAACTGTTGTATTTGTTACCAACAATATTGAAGAGGCGCTGTTCTTAGCAGACCGCATTATATTGCTGACAAACTGTCCAACCCATATTAAGAAGGAGTATGTCATCAATATGCCTCATCCTCGTGATTATGTGGATCCTGAATTTTTGCGTCTGCGCCAGTTAATTACCGATAATATGGATCTGACGCTGTAAGAGAGGAGAGAATACCATGCAGGATAATAAAATGCCAAAGGTACAGGTGCGAAATCTGACCAAAAAATTCGGAGATCTTCTTGTTTTAAATGATATTTCCTTTGATGTGCGTTCCGGAGAATTTTTATGCATTGTAGGTCCTACGGGATGCGGAAAAACAACGTTTTTAAATAGCCTGACAAAGCTCTACCAGCCTACGGCCGGCGAAATTTTACTGGACGGGGAGCCTGTAGATTTAAAGAAACATAACATCGCCTATATTTTCCAGGAATATTCTACTATGCCCTGGCTGACTGTAGAAGAAAACGTTGGTTTTGGTCTGGATATTAAGGGTGTGGAAAAAGAAAAGGCAAAAGCTCTTGTAAATGAATATCTGGACATTGTGGGATTGACCAAATACCGCAAATACTATCCAGATCAGCTGTCTGCCAGTATGCTTCAGCGTGTTGTAATTGCAAGAGCCTTCGCAACCCAGCCGGATTTACTGCTGATGGACGAGCCCTATGGCCAGCTGGATATCCAGCTTCGCTATCATCTGGAAGACGAGCTGATCAGCTTATGGCAGAGAACTGGTACCACCGTTCTTTTCATTACTCATAACATTGAAGAGGCTGTTTACATGGGCGAGCGGATCCTGGTGCTGACCAACAAGCCTACCAGCATTAAATGCGCTATTGACAACAATTTGCCTCGCCCAAGAGACATTGCCAGCCCGGATTTCGTAAAGCTTCGTAACGAAGTAACAGATCTGATTAAATGGTGGTAATGGAATAAAGCTTTACACCAGACAGACATACTGCTATAATCAGGAGGTGTTCCAATGAAAAAACAGCCAAATATTGTTTTTATTATTTCCGATGACCAGGGCTACTGGTCATTGGGCTGCAGCGGCAACAAGGAAATTATTTCTCCCAATATCGATCGCCTGGCCCAGGAGGGAATGCGCTTTGAAAATTTTTTCTGTACATCTCCCGTCTGTTCACCGGCCCGGGCAAGTCTTTTGACTGGAACGATTCCCTCTCAGCATGGTGTTCATGACTGGCTTCGAGATGATGATGAAAAACAGTCTGCCCTGGAGTATCTGGCAGGCCAGTATTCCTATACCAAAGCACTGGCAGAAAATGGATATTGCTGCGCTCTGTCCGGAAAATGGCATATGGGAGCAGCAGGAAAGGTACAGCAGGGATTTACCCATTGGTTCAGTCATAAATCCGGCGGCGGTCCTTATTACGGCGCTCCTATGTACAAGGATGGAGTTCTGTACCGGGAGGAGCGGTATGTGACTGAGGCCATTACAGAGGATGCCCTGGAATTTCTAGATACAAGAAGGGAGCAGGAACAGCCCTTTTATCTTCATGTGGCCTATACGGCTCCCCATGCTCCATGGCTGAACAATCATCCAAAGGAATATACGGATCTTTATAAGGACTGTCCTTTTGAGTCTGTTCCCCATCTTCCCAGACATCCGGACAGTATTTATCTGACAGACGAAGTGGCCAAGGATGAACGTGGCAATCTTATTGGCTATTTTGCAGCTGTAACTGCTATGGACGCTGGCATTGGAAAAATTATGGAAAAATTGGAAGATATGGGAATCGCAGAGGATACTCTGGTTGTATTTACGGCAGACAATGGATTCTCCTGCGGCCACCATGGCTTCTGGGGAAAAGGCAACGCCACCTTCCCCTTAAATATGTATGAGGAATCCGTAAAGGTTCCGTTTATTGTCCGTCATCCGGGACATATTCCGGCAGGAGCTGTTTGCGATGCGCTGGTTTCTGCATACGATTTTATGCCGACTCTCCTGGACTATCTGGATTTAAAAGCTTCCGATCATGGAAACCGCCCTGGCATGTCCTTTGCCCCGGCCTTAAGAGGCGAAGCTTTTAACCAGCATGAGGAAGTCGTGGTAATGGATGAATACGGCCCAAACCGTATGATTCGAGGCCGCCGTTTTAAATATGTAGCACGGTATCCCTATGGCCCTAATGAGCTCTATGATCTGAAAACGGATCCAGGAGAAACAAACAATCTCCTGATAAGCGGAGGCTTTGAAGAGCTGGAGCAGGAAATGCGTCTCCATCTGGAAACCTGGTTTTCCAAATACGTCAATCCGGAAATCGACGGAGCAAAGGAAGCGGTATTTGGTTCCGGGCAGACCGGACTGGCCGGTTTATGGGGAAAGGGAGTTTCTGGTCATAGCTGTGATGACTATATTAAAGAAAATCCAAATTTTGCACCATACCGAATGAAATAACATCTGGGAGTGAATACGATGAACAAATGGTTTGAAAAAATTGCTGTATGTACCAAGAAACTGCGTACTCAGCTTTTTGGAGCCTATTGCTTTGTATTCACTCTCTTTTTTATTGCTGTTTCCCTTCTTGTCAGCGGATCGATACGAGATCTGCTGATCAAACAGATTGGAAGCAACCGAATAGCTGTACTCAGACAGATAGGAGAGAGAGCCAACCTGATCAAAACCAGCAGTACAACGTTATCGAATTTGTATACCCATGAAATTATCAGCCATGACTTTCTGAACAAACCGCTCTCTGAAAGGGAACATAAAAAAGCCTGGGAGTACCTAGATTCTCAGAAAAAGATTTACGATGAAATTATTGGCCCAATTGGTCATGAGGTGGTCATTTGGGGAGAAAATGGCTTTTTTTACAATTCTGGAGAGATCGATACGGATACCTGGGTATACCAGCCCTGGTATAAAAATCTGCTGACAGCAATATCTGAGGGCAATGAAGGAGAGATTCATTTTTCCCGTACCTTTTCTGCATATAAAAAAGGCGAACGTACATATCAGTTTGCAGCAGGACGGTTTTTAGGCAGCGGAGATGAAAAACATGTACTGTTGATTTTAATTGATGAAAAGCAGCTGGAGGATTTGTATGGATCTGTCCAGGAACAGGGCGGACAGGTTTATCTGTATGATCAAAATGGATTTATTGTCTCTCATTCCAATAAAAAAATGCTGGGAAAGCAGTTTATTGATGTGAATTATATGCAGAAGACCTACGGCACAGAAAATTCCAATATCATTCAAAAGCTGGGAAAGAGTTATGTGCTGTCTACCCACCTGGATCAGAAAACAGGGTGGACCATTGCAGAGGAAAGTCCAACTAAAATCATTCTAGGGGCATTAAACGATACTTACTGGATTATAGGGAGCATTCTGATAACTAGTTTGATTCTTGCGGTTGCTGTATCTGTTTATATTTCCAGACGTATTTCCACTCCTCTGACAGCTCTGAGCGATGCTATGGACAAGTTTGGCAGTCCGGATTTCACGCCGCCCTGTGTGGCAAGAGGGACTCAGGAGATTGACCATCTTCAGGAAAGCTTTAAACATATGGCTGATGAGATTACCAGCCTGATGGAACGGATTCAGGAGAGAGAGAAGCAGAAAAGAGCCCTGGAGGTCAACTTTCTCCGGGCACAGATCAATCCTCATTTTTTGTATAACACCCTGTTTTCTATTCGATGTGCAGTGGAGGTTGGAAAAAATGAACAGGCAGCCAAAATGCTCAGCGCATTTATTGATTTGCTCAGAAGCACTTTAGCTGTAAAAAATACAACCATTCCCTTAAGTGACGAGTTGGAGACAACACGAAAATATCTGGTAGTCCAGAAGCTGCGCTATGGAGAAAAAATTAATTACGAAATTGAGATGCCGAAAGACACAGAGGACTGCATGGTTCCGCCGCTGATTCTCCAGCCACTGGTAGAAAATGCCATTTTCCATGGATTAGAGGCCAAAAGCGAGGCAGGAACAGTCATCATTGAGTCAGCTTTTCAGGGTAATAACCTTCTTCTGACAATTACCGATGATGGGGCCGGGATGGATTCTGAAACCTTAGAAAAAGTACGTGCAAGCCTTCATCAGACAGTAATAAAAGACGCGCATTCTATTGGTATGTCTAACGTACACAACCGGATTCGTTTAAACTATGGTGAAGATTATGGAATGTCTATAGACAGCTTTCAGGGAATGGGAACTACCATAACCCTTTTGATGCCTGCCATAAAACAAAAGGAGGAGATACAATGAAAGTTCTAGTGGTAGATGACGAAGCAATGATTTGTGAGTGGCTGCAGTTCTGCATTTCTCAAAATCCGTCCTGCCAGCTGACTGGAGTAGCACACAATGGACAGGAAGCTCTGGAACTGTTTCATCGAGACGAACCAGACCTGATTTTAACAGATATTAAAATGCCGGTAATGGATGGACTGGAATTTCTTCATGCTTTAAAAGCTCTGGGAAGCAGGGCAAAGGTAGTGGTATTAACGGCCTTTTCCGATTTCAGCCTGGTTCGTCAGGCTCTGCGAGATGGAGCGTCTGAATATCTTTTAAAAACAGAAATGCAGAATGATCTGCTTCAGGAGCTGTTAAACCGGATTGCAGGGGAACTGCAACGAAAGAATCATCAGGAAGAGCCCGATGTGGCAAATGTAGCTCAGATACAATCCGTGATCAGCCATATCTTAAGACAGACCAGAGAGCTGAGAGAGGACGATCTGGAACGGCTTCGTCAGTGTGGAATTCGCTGGAGAAATAATGGCTTATTCGCCCTGGCTGTATGGAAGCAGGATATGGAGGAAAACGGCCTTCTATTTCCAGAAGAAAGTCCAGCTCGTCATGTTGCCGGATTTGACTATACAGATCGAGTATATATGATCGTAGGAAATTTCCCAAAAACTCTTAGCATTGCAGAAAAGGCCAGACAACTGACGGAATATGCCAGACACGTACAGGTCATTAATCACTGCATGGTAGGAATCAGCGCCATTACAGATGAAATGAGCCAGATCCCCTTTATGGTCTGGCAGGCATCCTGCTCTCTGGGTGAGGGATTTTACACAGGCAAAAAAAGGGTCTATGAGCCTCAATATCCCTTAAAGGAACTGTTCCGCAGAAATGAGCTGTGGAAAAACACGTTTACTGAATTCCGGGTGCATCTTCATCAGGTTCAGGGAGGACAGCGCTACGAGCTGATAAAAACGTTTTTTGAAGTTCTTCCCAGCCAGAAAATTTTAACAGTTGATCCTCTTTGCAAGCTGTGCCTGGATGCTCTGGATCTGCTGGAATTTGAGGCAAAGGGAAATGGTATTGTTCTGGATCATGCAGAGGAGCTTCATTTACGCCTGCAGCAATGCATTACTCTGGATACAGCAAAAGAAGTTATGCTGGATGCAGCAAAGCAGTGCTGCCTTCCTATAGACGAGCTCCAGCCAAAATCAAAAAATATCTGCCTTGCAGTGGAATATATTAATGCTCATTATGCAGAACAGCTGAGTTTAGAGCAGGTTGCCGCTCAGGTATACTTAAATCCAGATTATTTTTCCAGAGTATTTAAAATCGAAACCGGACAGACCTTTATCAATTATCTGACCGACGTTCGCCTCCAGCATTCGGTGCAGCTTCTGGAAAATACTGCCCTTCGAGTACAGACCATTGCCCAACAGGTCGGTTATTACAATGCCAGCTATTTTTCAACGACCTTTAAAAAGAAGTACGGAGTCAGCCCATATGAATACCGGCGCAGCGGAAGCTGATTGCTGGATGGAAGGAGATTATTATGAAAGCGATTATGGTGATGTACGATTCTTTAAACCGTCATCTTCTTCGTCCCTACGGATGTCAATGGACCAGAACAGAAAATTTCTCACGCCTGGCAGAACATTCTGTAACTTTTGATAACTGTTGGGTAGGAAGCATGCCCTGTATGCCAGCCAGAAGAGAGCTTCATACAGGCCGGTATAATTTTCTTCACCGCAGCTGGGGCCCCCTGGAACCCTTTGATGATTCTATGCCCCAAAGGCTAAAGGATTCTGGAATTCATACCCATTTAGTCAGTGATCACTATCATTATTGGGAAGACGGAGGTGCCACCTACCATCAGCGCTACACAACCTGGGATTGTGTACGGGGGCAGGAGGGGGATAACTGGCAGCCCCTGGTAGGTTTTTCTGATGGGCCTTCCCCTACAAGAAATGTATGCGGAGAACCGGAAGACAATTGGGTGATGCAGGATTTTGCCAACCGAACCGTCATGCAGGATTCTTCCAGACAGCCTCAGTGCCGAACCTTCCAAAAAGGGCTTGATTTTCTGGCACAGAATCACGATAAGGATAACTGGTTTCTCCAAATTGAGACCTTTGATCCCCATGAACCTTTTTTCTGTCAGCCGGAATACCAACAGCTTTTTCCGGATTCCTATGACGGTCCCTTCTGCGACTGGCCTGATTACCGGCCTGTAAATGAGGAGGACAGTCCAGAATTTATCACACATCTGCGTCATCAATATGCATCTGTTTTAAAGCTTTGCGATGAAAATCTGGGAAAAGTATTGGACGCCATGGATCACTATAATCTCTGGAAGGATACGATGCTGATTGTTAATACCGATCATGGGTTTCTTTTGTCGGAACACGGACAATGGGCCAAATGTCACTGCCCGTTTTACGGAGAGGTAGCCCATACGCCCCTCTTTATCTGGGATCCCCGAAGCCGGAAGCAGAATGTGCGAACCAGCCAGCTGGTCCAGACCATCGATCTTCCTGCAACCCTTTTGGAATATTTTGGTCTCCCATTGTTTCCGGATATGGAGGGAAAGCCCCTCCGTTCTGTCATAGAACAGGATGTCCCTGTTCGTGAAGGAGCGCTGTTTGGAATTTTTGGAGGACAGATCTGCTGCACAGATGGAAAATGGGTTTATATGAGAAGTCCTCTTCCTGGTAATCAGCCCAGATATGAATACACCTTGATGCCTACCCGCCATGGCGGACGAAGAGCCTTTATCAACAATGATATTCTGCAGTCTATGGAGCTTTCTTCGCCCTTTTCCTTTACAAAAGGAATTCCTGTTCTGAAATTAGAAAATAGGCAGCCCGTTTCCCAGGCCAGCTACCCAACCATGCTGTTTTGCCTGGAAACAGATCCCTATGAGGAGCAGCCTCTGGAAAATATGGATGAAGAAACGCGAATGGCTGCGCTGATGAAAAAAATGATGCAGGAAAACGACTGTCCCGGCGAACAGTTTATCCGGATGGGATTGTAAATTTTTTACTGGGCTGATGATAGATTCAGCTCAGTAAAAACAATAAACCTGCGTATGAAAATCATATGGTGCAAAAAATCTCAATAATATAAAAAAACATTGACTTTTAATAAAAAGTGGTTAAACTAAGATTAGGTTAGTTAATACTAATTCACTGTTTATAAGTCGGTAAAAGATGCTCTTTTCTACCGGCAATCCAACCATACCAACCACAGAGAGGAGGTATTTATATGAGCGTGGTAATTATTGGTGGAAACGAATGTATGGTTCGCCAATACAAGGATTTATGCCGGAAATACCAGTGCGATGCAAAGGTTATTCCCAAAAAGCAAAGCAGTCTAAAGGGATTGGGCAATCCGGATCTTCTGGTATTATTTACTGGCACAGTTTCTCATAAACTGATGCGCAATGCATTGAATGAAATCAAGGGAAGTGATATACGAATTACCCGTTCCCATACCAGTTCCATGTCAGCCCTCAAACATATTCTAGACGAACATTTCGGATAACAGAAGCATAATTTTACGGATTATTATTCGCAGATAAATTTGGAAAGGATGAGATTACTATGAATCATATTGCAGTTGTTTACTGGAGCGGAACCGGAAATACGGAACAAATGGCGCAAGCAGTTCTGGAAGGGGCAAAGGAAAGCGGAGCATCATCTGAATGCTTTTCAGCTGATGAATTTGATGGAACCATGATGGATAATTATGACAGAATTGCTTTTGGATGCCCTGCCATGGGTGCGGAAGAACTGGAAGAGGGCGAATTTCAGCCTATGTTTGAATCCTGCAGGCTGAAGCTGGAGGGGAAGAGAATTGCTCTGTTTGGTTCCTATGGCTGGGGCGATGGAGAATGGATGCGAAACTGGGAGAATCTCTGCAAAGCCGACGGAGCGCTTCTGGTTTCTGAAAGTGTGATCTGCAATGATGCACCAGATGAAGATATTCTGCTTGCCTGCAAAGAGCTTGGAAAGCAGCTGTCGGGGCTTTAAAATTAGAAATGCGTCCCATTTGATTAAATAACAATATTAAGAGATGTGATTTTTAAGGGAGGTAGCGATACCTCTCTTTTTGCTTCCTGTCTGTTTTCAGAACCATTGAAGTGAAAATAATGTTAAAAAAACATAGAAAAGAGCCAGAGAAAACTGAAAACAAAGTGCATATACCTGTTTTTTATGGTATGATAAAGAAAGCCTTGCAGGAACCCTGCCGATCGCCTATAATAGTACATTAGCGCAATGGGCGAATGTTCTGGTTTTATGTCGTTTGCCCGTGGCCAGGTTCCGGCTATGGAACACCCATGAAATATAAGAAATGCAGGTTGAATAACAATTTATGAGAAAATTAGCATTGAGTGATGAGATACTGTTAAGTGTCCAGCAGCCCGCCCGTTATATCGGCGGCGAATTTAATATGGCAGAAAAAGTTCCAAATGAACAAATGATAAGATTTGCCATGTGTTTCCCGGACGTTTATGAGATTGGCATGTCCCATCTTGGCATGCAGATCCTTTACGCCATGTTCAACAAGCGGGAAGATGTATATTGTGAACGTGTCTTTTCTCCCTGGCCGGATTTAGATGCCATTCTGCGAAAAAAGCACATTCCTCTTTTTGCCCTGGAAAGTCAGGATCCGATCAAAGCCTTTGATTTTCTGGGCTTTACCATTCAGTACGAGATGTGCTATACCAATATCCTTCAGGTACTGGATTTAAGCGGAATTCCTCTTCATGCAGAGGACCGAAAGGAAAATGATCCCATTGTAATCGGAGGTGGTCCCTGCGCCTACAATCCGGAACCGCTGGCCCCGTTCTTTGATATGTTCTACATCGGAGAGGGAGAGACTCAGTATGACAATCTCTTTGATCTGTATAAGGAGATTCGGAATAACGGCGGAAACCGCTGGACATTCCTGGAGGCTGCTGCCAAGCTGCCTGGTATTTACGTCCCCATGTTTTACGATGTGACCTACCATGAGGATGGCACGATTGCAGAATTTAAACCAAATACCCCTGGTATTCCGGCCACCATTGCAAAGGAACTGGTGGTCGATATGGATGATGCTCCATATATTGAAAATCCTATCGTTCCTTTTATTAAGGTTACACAGGATCGCGTAGTCCTCGAAATTCAGAGGGGCTGTATTCGCGGCTGCCGATTCTGTCAGGCAGGAAATATTTACCGGCCGCTTCGAGAACACAGTCTGGAATATTTAAAGAGCTACGCCCGCCGGATGTTAAAAAACACCGGACATGAGGAAATTTCCCTCAGCTCTTTAAGCTCCAGCGACTATACGTATTTAAAAGAGCTGGTTACCTTTCTGATTGATGAATTTCATGGAAAGGGTGTCAACATTTCTCTTCCTTCCCTGCGAATTGATGCTTTCTCCCTCGACGTAATGAGCAAGGTACAGGATGTTAAAAAAAGCAGTCTGACGTTTGCTCCAGAGGCTGGAAGCCAGAGACTGCGCGATGTTATTAACAAGGGACTGACAGAAGAAGTGATTTTAAAAGGCGCATCGGAGGCCTTCCATGGCGGATGGAACAGGGTAAAGCTGTATTTTATGCTGGGACTTCCGACGGAAACTGTGGAGGACATGGAGGGCATTGCCCTGCTTTCTGAGAAGATTGCAGAGCTTTACTATGACGAGATTCCAAAGGAGCAGCGCAATGGCAAGGTCCAGGTTGTAGCCAGCTCCTCCTTCTTCGTTCCCAAACCCTTTACCCCCTTCCAGTGGGCAAAAATGTGCACAAAAGAAGAATTTTTGGAACGGGCTTATCTAGTCAAGGACAAGTTTAAAGAAATGCTGAACAGAAAGAGCCTGAAATACAACTACCATGAGGCAGATCTGACCGTATTGGAAGGAATTCTTGCCCGCGGTGACCGGCGTGTAGCTCCGGTTCTGGAAGAGGCATACCACAAAGGCGCCATGTTTGATTCCTGGGGAGAATATTTTAATAACGACATCTGGATGAAAGCTTTTGAAACCTGCGGCGTAGATATGGATTTCTACACCGTCCGAGAGCGCAGTCTGGATGAAGTTTTCCCTTGGGATTTTATCGATGCCGGTGTTACCAAGGAATTTTTAAAACGGGAATGGCTGGCTGCTGTCAGTGAAAAAGTAACGCCAAACTGCCGTCAGCAGTGTTCCGGCTGCGGTGCCCGTCAATATGGAGGAGGTGTCTGCTTTGAAGATAAGAATTAAATTTGCCAAGGAAGGCACCATGAAGTTTATCGGTCATTTGGACGTTATGCGCTATTTTCAAAAGGTGATGCGCCGGGCCGATGTCGATATTCGCTACAGTGAAGGATTCAGTCCTCATCAGATTATGTCTTTTGCTTCTCCTCTGGGAGTAGGCATGGAAAGCCGGGGCGAATATGTAGATATTGAAGTACTGAGTACCGATTCTTCCGAAGAAATGCTCCGCCGCATAAACGGTGCAATGACAGAGGGAGTGGAAGCGCTTTCTTACCGTCTTCTTCCCGATACCGCTGCCAATGCCATGTCTCTGGTTGCTGCTGCCGACTACACCTTGAGATTCCGTGAAGGATATGAACCGGAGGATCCCGCCTCTTTTGTCCGCGGTTTAAAGGATTTTCTGAAACAGGAACAGATTCTGGTTATGAAAAAAACAAAAAAAGGGGAAAAAGAGGTTAATATCCGTCCTATGATTTACGAAATGGAAGCGGATGAAGAGAAAATTTTCCTGAAAATTGCCGCCGGAAGTGCTGCCAATTTAAAGCCGGATGTTCTGATTCGCGCTTATATGGAAAGCCAGGGAGAGACCATGGCTGATTTTGCACTGATGATCACAAGAAATGAATTATACGCGGATAGCGGTTCTGAAAACAGTCATCAGTTCCTTCCGCTGGAAGCCTTTGGTGAAAATATTGAATAAGCTGATTATTACAAAATGGAAAAACCGGATCCTGACTGTTTTATTTTCCGACAGACAGCCCCTGGAAATCGGTCTTGAGGAAAATACATCGATCCTTGGCAATATTTATATTGGTAAAGTAAATCGGATTGTTAAAAATCTGAATTCTGCCTTTGTTGATTTTGAAAAGGGACAGACAGGATACTACAGCCTTTCTGATAATCCCTGTATTCTCTATGCTGACGGTCATGAGGGAACCTTAAAAGCAGGAGATGAAATCATTGTACAGGTTGCCCGTGATGCTGTGCGCACAAAGGATCCAGTTCTTAGCTCCAATCTAAATTTTACAGGTCAGTACGGAGTTTTGACAGCCGGAAAAACCATTGTCGGCTTTTCTTCTCGCATCAGCGACAAAGCTTGGAAAGAACAGCTGCGCCCTGTTTTGGAAGCTGCTCTCCAGGATGAAGCAGGGCTTATTGTCCGAACCAATGCATATGGTCATGAGGAGCAGCTGCTGGATGAGTTAAAAAAACTGCAGGTACTTTACCGGAATGTCCGTCAGGCTGCCGCATACCGTACCTGCTACAGCCTTCTCTATCGCCCAGATCCAGAGTACATTAAAACGATTCGCAGCTGCCCCTTAGGCAGTCTGGAGGAGATTGTAACGGATGTCCCAGAGGTTTTCGAGCAGCTTCGTTTGTATTTTGACAGCTGTGGTCCGGAACAGCAATGCTCCTTCCGACTTTATGAAGATTCCATGATCTGCCTTTCCAATCTGTATTCTCTGGAATCCGTCATGGATCGGGCCTGTCAAAAACGCGTCTGGCTGAAATCCGGCGGTTATCTGGTAATCGAATATACAGAGGCGATGGTTGTCATTGATGTAAATACCGGAAAATACTCTGGAAAAAAGAATCAGGACGATACCATCCGCATGACTAACCGGGAAGCCGCAGAGGAAATCAGCCGGCAGCTTCGGCTGCGGAATCTGTCAGGAATCATTATGGTTGATTTCATTGATATGAAACGTCAGGAAGACAAAAACGAACTGATGGATTACCTGAAAAGACTGGTACGTCACGATCCGGTCAAAACCACCGTTGTTGACATGACCCAGCTGAATCTGGTAGAAATCACAAGAAAAAAGGAAAAGAAACCACTCTGGGAACAGATTTCCCAGAAGGAATAAACCTAAAAGGGGATTGATAGCATGAAAATCATTATTGTTGGCTGTGGTAAAGTGGGGTTTACCCTGGTCGAACAACTGAATAACGAAGGACATGACATTACGGTTATTGATCGTGACGGTGCCAAACTGCGCGCTCTTACCGACAGTCTTGATGTTATGGGAGTAGAAGGAAACGGTGCAGTTTATCAGGTGCAGGCAGAAGCAGGTATTCAGGACACCGATTTGCTGATTGCAACCACCAACTCCGATGAGTTAAATATGCTTTGCTGTCTGATTGCTAAAAAGGCAGCAAACTGTCACACTATCGCAAGAATCCGAAATCCAGAATATTCTCAGGAGCTGTCCTTTATTCGAGAAGAGCTGAATCTCTCTATGGCAATTAATCCAGAGCTGGCTGCCGCTACAGAAATATCAAGGCTTCTGAAGTTCCCGTCAGCCATTAAGGTCGATACCTTTGCAAAAGGCCGTGTGGAGCTTCTGAAATTCCATATTCCTGCTGATTCCGTTCTTCATAACATGCAGGTATTGGAAGTATCTGCACAGCTTCACTGCAACGTGCTGATCTGCGCTGTAGAACGGGAAAACGATGTTATGATTCCTGACGGACGTTTCCGGATGCAGGCAGGAGACAAAATATCCTTTATTGGTTCTCCTGAAGAGGCCGCCAAGTTTTTCCGCCAGATTAACATTAATACAACAGCCATTGGCTCTGCCATGTTTGTCGGCGGCGGCAAGATTACCTATTATCTGGCCAAGCTTCTGGAAAACACAAAAATTAAAATTAAAATCATCGAACAGGATCTGAACCGCTGCAATGAGCTGAGTGAGCTGCTTCCCAAGGCTCTGATTATCCATGGTGACGGCTCTGATCAGAAGCTGCTTCTGGAAGAGGGACTGACACAGACAGAGGCCTTCTGTTCCCTGACCGGCTTTGATGAGGAAAATATCATGCTTTCCCTCTATGCCGCATCCATGACCACAGCCAAGCTGGTTACTAAAATCAACCGAATCGCCTTCGAAGATGTAATCCAGAAAATGAATCTTGGCAGTATCATTTATCCGAAGCTGATTACAGCGGACAATATTCTCCAGTATGTACGCGCTATGCAGAATTCTATGGGAAGTAATGTGGAAACCCTGTATAAAATTGTTGCAAACAAGGCAGAGGCCCTGGAATTCCGCGTTGGAAAGGACAGTCCGGTTGCCGGAGTCCCCCTGGAAAAACTGTCCTTCAAAGACAATCTTCTGATTGCCTGCATCAATCGAAACGGAAAAATCATTACGCCTCGAGGTAAGGATACGATTGAAACAGGAGATACGGTTATCGTTGTAACTACCCATTCCGGGCTGAAGGATCTGAAGGATATTTTAAAATAGAAGGTGCAGATAAATGAATATCAGTATGATTTTATATTTTCTCGGCTGGGTACTGAAAATCGAAGGTATTCTGATGATCCTTCCCTGTGCCATTGCCTTGATTTACCAGGAGCTTAGCGGACTTTATTTTCTTGGAATTGGACTGTTCTGTGTGACTTCCGGTTGGCTTATGTCGCGGAAAAAACCATCCAACACGATCTTTTATGCAAAAGAAGGATTTGTCTCAGTGGCGCTGAGCTGGATTGTGCTCAGTATTTTCGGCGCGCTCCCATTTTATTTCAGCGGTGAAATACCGCTGTTTGAGGATGCTCTTTTCGAGGTTATTTCCGGCTTCACCACCACAGGAGCCAGTGTTCTTTCCGATGTAGAATCCCTGAGCCGCTGTATGCTTATGTGGCGTAGCTTTACCCACTGGATTGGCGGTATGGGAGTGTTGGTTTTCATCCTTGCAGTACTTCCTCTTGCAGGGGGCTACAACATGCACATTATGCGAGCAGAAAGCCCGGGACCATCTGTAGGAAAGCTGGTTCCCAGGGTAAAGCTGACTGCAAAAATCCTGTATGTGATCTACTTTTCCATGACAGTACTTCAGATCCTGATTCTTCTGCTCAGCGGTATGCCATGGTTTGACTCTCTGGCTATGAGTTTTGGTACTGCCGGCACCGGTGGCTTTGGAATACTGAATTCCAGCTGTGGAAGCTATACAACCTTCCAGCAAGCCGTATTTACCATATTTATGATCCTGTTTGGAATTAACTTTAACGTATATTACCTGTTCCTGATCAAAAAACCAAAGGATGCCCTTCACTGTGAGGAAATGAGGGGATATCTGGCAATTATTGCAGCAAGCATCCTGCTGATTGCCTGGAATATCCGCGAATATTATCCTACGATTCTCCAGGCCATCCATCACAGTGCGTTTCAGGTTGCATCGATTATTACAACAACGGGATATTCTACTGCAGATTTTGATTTGTGGCCATCATTTTCCAAAACGATTCTGGTCATTCTGATGTTTGTCGGCGCCTGCGCCGGCAGTACGGGAGGCGGTATCAAGGTATCACGTATTGCGATTGCATTTAAGACAGTGAAAAAGGAAATGTCCTCTCTGATTCATCCGAGAAGCATTAAAATTCTCAAATACGAGGGCAAACCGATTGAACATACTGTACTTCGCTCTATAAACACCTACCTGATCACTTATATGCTGATTTTTGCATGTTCCGTACTTCTGATCAGCCTGAACGAATTTGAGCCAACAACCAATTTTACTGCTGTAGCTGCAACGCTCAATAATATTGGACCTGGTCTGGAAAAAGTGGGACCCACCTGCAATTTTGGAATTTTTTCTCCTTTTTCCAAGTATGTGCTGATGTTTGATATGTTGGCTGGCCGTCTGGAGCTGTTCCCCATGCTTCTTTTATTCTCTCCTAGAACCTGGATGAAAGAGTAGAAGAGCAGACTGCTTTAAAACATTTTTTGCCTTTTTTAGAAAAACAGTTGACATTCGTTTCAGAACATGCTATTATCTTCGAGTATGCCGCACAATGAGGTCGATAAGAACCGGAGCAATCCGATCACCGAAGTTGGCGAGTAATGATAATAGGAGGTGCCATATGTACGCGATTATTGCAACAGGTGGTAAGCAGTACAAAGTAGCAGAAGGCGATATCATTAAGGTAGAAAAGCTTGGTGTAGACGCTGGCGAAACCGTTACGTTTGACCAGGTTCTTGCAGTGAACAACGGGGAGCTGTCCATCGGATGCCCGACTGTAGCAGGAGCAACCGTTACCGGAACCGTAGTGAAGGAAGCTAAGGCTAAAAAGGTAATTGTTTACAAGTATAAGAGAAAAACTGGATACCATAAGAAAAATGGTCACAGACAGCTCTATACCCAGATCAAGATCGACAAGATCAACGCTTAATTATGATTAATGTAACTGTTTTTGTTGATTCCGGACACAATTATCACGGTATTGAGCTTTTAGGTCATGCCGGCTGTGCCGATGATTACCAGGAAGGTCAGGAGCTTGTCTGCGCTGCAGTTTCAGCATTGACTCTGAATATGGCAAATTCTGTGGAATACTTCACAGAGGATCGATTTACAGCAGAAGAAGAGGAAGAAAGTGGTCTGTTTCGCTTTCATTTCTCTGATAAATCCAGTCCGGAAGCAGCACTCCTTATGAATTCTCTGATATTCGGTTTACAGGATATTGAGGATACATACGGAGAACCGTATATAAAAATTCGATTTAAGGAGGTGTAAGAGATGTTTAAGATGAACCTTCAGTTATTCGCTCATAAAAAAGGTGTAGGTTCTACCAAGAACGGTAGAGATTCCGAGTCCAAGAGACTGGGTGCCAAGAGAGCAGACGGTCAGTTCGTATTGGCTGGTAACATTCTTTACAGACAGCGCGGTACCAAGATCCATCCGGGTCTGAACGTAGGACGCGGCGGCGACGATACTCTGTTCGCTACTGTAGACGGTGTTGTAAGATTTGAGAGAAAGGGCAGAGACAAAAAGCAGGTTTCTGTTTATCCGAGAACAATCAACGAATAATTTGACTGGCGGGCTTCATACTGATTCTGAGTATGAAGCCTTTTTTAAACCGGATTCTGGCGAAATCAATCAGCCAGACAGGAGTATCTCCTGTACCGGATGATTCGCAGCTGTCACAAAAGGAATGCCTGAGTGCAGAAAGGATAGGTGTATGGATGTTTGCAGACAGTGCCAAAATATTCATTAAATCAGGAAAAGGCGGAGATGGTCACGTAAGTTTCCGCAAAGAATTATTTGTTCCGGCAGGCGGCCCCGACGGTGGGGACGGCGGAAAGGGCGGAGACATTATTTTTGAAGTGGATCCGGGCCTGAACACTCTGACGGATTTCAGACATGTACGGAAATATGCAGCAAAAGATGGAGAACAAGGCGGAAAGAAGCGATGCCACGGTGCAAATGCCGAGAATCTGATCATTAAGGTTCCGGAAGGTACTGTAATCAAGGACTTTGAAACCGGTAAGGTAATCGCTGACATGTCCGGTGAAAATAAACGAGAAACAATTCTGCGGGGCGGAAAAGGCGGTCTTGGCAACATGAACTTTGCCACTCCTACCATGCAGGCTCCAAAGTATGCACAGCCAGGACAGCCAGGTCACGAGCTCTGGGTTACTTTGGAATTGAAGGTAATTGCAGATGTGGGACTGGTGGGCTTCCCCAATGTTGGCAAATCCACTCTGCTTTCCCGCGTATCCAACGCGCGTCCTAAAATTGCCAACTATCATTTTACAACCTTAAATCCTCATTTGGGAGTTGTTGACTTAGACGGCGGAGCCGGATTTGTTATGGCTGATATTCCTGGCCTGATTGAAGGTGCATCTCAGGGCGTTGGTCTGGGACATGCCTTTCTCCGCCATATTGAACGCTGCCGCGTTCTAATTCATGTTGTAGATGCTGCGGGAACCGAAGGTCGAGATCCCATTGCGGATATCCGTGCCATCAATAAAGAACTGGAAAGCTACAATCCGCAGCTTCTGAAGCGTCCTATGGTAATTGCTGCCAACAAAATGGATGCTGTTTATGGAGAGGATGAGGATCCGCTTGAAAAACTGAAGAAGGAATTTGAACCTGAGGGAATTCGGGTATTCCCGATTTCTGCTGTCAGCGGAAAAGGCGTAAAGGAGCTTCTTTATGCCGTTTACCAGCTTCTTCAGACAACCAGCCAGGAACCTGTTGTATTTGAAAAAGAATTTGAAATTGAATATGCAGGAGATCGGAATCTGCCGTATACAGTAGAAAAGGAAGAGGACGGTATCTTTGTAGTAGAAGGTCCCCGCATTGAAAAAATGCTGGGTTATACGAATCTGGAATCTGAAAAGGGCTTCCAGTTCTTCCAGAACTTCTTAAAAGAAAACGGAATTCTGGACGAGCTTGAAGCTGCCGGAATCCAGGAAGGTGATACGGTTCGGATGTACGGTCTTTCTTTTGACTATTATAAATAAAATAAAAAGGAGTAAGGATAAGTTATGACAAGCAAACAGAGAGCTTATCTCAAGGGAATTGCCATGACCACAGAGCCTATTTTCCAGATCGGAAAATCCAGCGTAACTCCGGAGCTGACTGCAGCCATTGCAGAAGCTCTGGAAGCACGGGAGCTGATCAAAATTACTGTTCTGAAAAACTGCCTGGATGACGGAAAGTCTATCGCACAGGTTTTAGCAGAACGGACCCGTTCGGAAGTGGTACAGGTTATTGGCAAAAAAATTGTATTATATAAACCGGCCAAGGACGAATCCCGTCGGAAAATCGTACTGCCGGACTAAAGAAAAAAGGAGTGTGCAGTCATGGCAGAGATTGGTATCATGGGCGGAACCTTTGATCCCATCCACAATGGTCACCTGATGCTGGGACGTCAGGCCTATGAGGAGTATCACCTGGACGAGGTATGGTTTATGCCCTCCGGCAATCCGCCACACAAAAAGGATCATCTCGTTACAGATGCTGCTCTGCGCTGTAAAATGGTCCGTCTTGCCATTGAAGGTTTCCCCAAATTCCGGCTGTCCGAGTTTGAAGTGCAGCGCGCCGGAAACACCTACACAGCGGAAACTCTGCGGCTTCTGCACCTTCATTATCCGGAACATCGGTTCTATTTTATCGTAGGGGCCGATTCTCTTTATGAAATTGAGAACTGGTTTCATCCAGAGCAGGTTATGAGTCAGACAATTCTGCTGGCTGCCGGTCGTGAATATGCGGATGCTCCTCGAAATATGGAAGAGCAGATTGCTTATCTAAAAGAAAAATATAAAGCCGATATTCGGATGCTTCACTGCCGTGAGATGGACATTTCTTCTAATGAGCTGAGGGAAATGGAATCTCACGGACACCGGATCAGCCGCTATGTACCAAGGTCTGTAGAAAATTATATTCAAATCCACAAGCTGTACCAGGATTAACTGAAACAGGAGTGAGCTTTTATGATAACCATAAATGAACAGATTGTAACATTTCGTAAGCAGTTAAAATCAAAGCTGGATACCATGCGGTATGAACATTCTGTCAGTGTATCCTATACCTGTATTGCTCTTGCCATGCGGTATGGATTCAGTTTAGAAAAGGCAGAGTTAGCCGGTCTTCTTCATGACTGTGCCAAACGCTATACAGACAATGAGCTAATTGCCCGCTGTCAGAAACATGGACTGTCTCTGACTGAATCTGAATTAAAGGCTCCGGCTGTTATCCACGCAAAATATGGTGCCTGGATGGCCCGCAATAAATTCGGGATTCAGGATGAAGAAATTCTTTCAGCTATCCAGTGCCACACTACCGGCAAGCCAGGCATGGGCATATTGGATAAGATTCTTTATATTGCAGATTATATTGAACCGCGCAGAGATAAGGCTTCCAACCTTGCACGGATGCGGTATCTGGCCTTTCAGGATCTGGATCAGACCATGTATGAAATTCTGGCCGGAACAATCAATTATTTAAAAGGCAAAGGCGGCTGTATCGATCCCATGACGATTCAGACATTTACCTGGTTTGAAAAGCTCATCCAGGAAAAATGCAGTGCTGCCGAAGCGAAAGGAGAGTAAGCCAATGGACAATTCCAAAGAAATGGTAAAGCTTGCAGTCAATGCCCTGGAGGACAAAAAGGGTGAAGATATTCAGATTATAGATATTCGGGAAGTATCTGTACTGGCAGATTATTTTCTCATTGCCAGCGGTTCCAATACCAATCAGGTACAGGCCATGGCCGATAATGTTGAAGAGACCCTTGGCAAGGCAGGCTATGTCTGCCGTCAGGTTGAGGGTTACCAGAGCGGAAACTGGATTTTAATGGATTATGGCGATATTATTGTCCATGCATTCTGCAGAGAGGAGCGCCTCTTCTATGATCTGGAAAGAATCTGGCGGGATGGAAAAATTATGAGTAAGGAAGACTTTCCTGCATAATTTTCAGTTTTGCATTTTAGTTTACATATTTTATTTATGTAAACTTTTGGTTTATGTGCCGCAGAGAGGAGAGCTCATCTGCGGCATTTATTCTGTCTTTCTTTTTAATCAATTTTTAAATATTTCTTTCTGTTATTCCTATTTCATCTGTGCTAAAATAAAATATTGGTAAAATAGTAATTTTGCCCTATATTGATATAGATATACTACATATATAGACAAAGGAAGTTATTTTTTCATGAATAACCTGATAAAACGATGCTGCGGCATCCTGAGAAAACACCGCAGCCAATGGATTTCAGCTGTTCTTATGCTCCTTATCAGCGTAGGGCCTGTTGCAGCTTCCCGACTTTTCCAGGTACAGCCAGCTGATATTCCCGTAAAAACAGTGGAAGAGGATACCATTATCCTTCCGCCAGTCCCCGAAACAATTCCAGAACAGCCATCCTCTGAAGCTGTGGAGGAAGTCTGGCAGCCTGATATCACACAGCTGAATCTGGCTCATTTTTTTTCAGAAGGAGCTAATACAGAAGATCCATCCCAGAGCCTGGCCGGAGAAGTTTTCCAGGAACTGATGACACAGGACCAGGAGTGGAGCAGTTCTATCTATGGCTGTTCAGATATTTCTCCGGAAAATATGGCAGCCCAGCTGTGGCTCCCCAGAGAAACTGTTACAGGAAAATACAATCCTAACGACGAACACCACAATCCGGAGGATCCCTCTACCTGGACCATAAACAGTTTTAAAGATATCCGCATGACAGTTACAGACGGGGATGGTCGTTCCATTTCCCCTTATTCGAATGTTCTTGAAATTATGTCTATGGCAAACGTCTACACCTATTATTATGGAGCAGATAATGTTTCCCTTTTCCTTTCCTATGCCCGTCAGCTGTGGGAGGCATCTCATTCCTATCAGCTAAACATCAGTGATATTTATTACTGTTCCGGCTGCATAAGTGAAGACGATCAAAAGAGGGAACTAGAACAGTTAAGAACCGAAGCCATGGAAGAGGAAGGGATCGACGCATCAGAAGCATCATCCAGCTCTGAAGAAAATACCGCATCTGAGACAGGCCCCCCAAGCTCCGCAGTCATTGAGGTGGGAAAATTCCGGGCAGCACAGAAATCTGCTGCAACTGCATCTAATTCCTTTTCTTTCATGGAGGAGGCTAGCCCATCTAATGCCTCTGTCTACGAAATAAGCTCTCTTCAAAAGGAAACAGATCAGGAAAATTCAGAGCTCACCGTCTGTCCAGGACATGTAGATTTGATTATTCATATGAAAATTCATGGACTTAGCGAACAAAACAGCCTGTTTTCCATTGATTCCTTTCAGGAGACCAATGCCTTGGCTGATTCTCTTGGAGAAGATTCCTCTGGCTGGAAGGGCTGGACCGATACAAATAAAGCTGCAGCCATAGCTCTAAGCCAGCAGGACTGGTTTGAGAAGTATGGATTGACTGTTTCCGGAATTTCTACAGGAGTCCCTCTGACATCTTCCGAAATACAGGCCTATATGGCAGAGCTTCCACTCACACTTTCACAGACGAGGAGAGATTTGATTGAGTTTGCCCTTCAGTCTGTGGGAAAGGTTCCCTACTATTGGGGAGGAAAAGCTTCTGGTCCTGACTACGAGCCAAATGGCTTTGGCACTATCATTTCTCCAGACTATAAAGGAAGAATTTTAAAGGGACTTGACTGTTCCGGATGGATCAACTGGGTCTACTGGTCTGTGACGGGAAACCGGCTTCCCTATGAAAGCACTGCAGGACTTGCAGCCTGTGGAACCCCCATCAGCCGCAGCGAACTGCAGCCAGGAGACATTGTTCTTCATACAGGAACCGATGCCCATGTTATTATGTTCCTGAGATGGACAGCAGATGGAAAAATTCAATGTATCCATGAAAGCAGCGGACCTGTAAACAACGTATGCGTGTCTGTCCGCGATGCAAACTGGCCCTATTACCGCAGACTCATTGAGTAACCTCTGTAAAACTATATGACAGCAGATATCATAAGAAAGGAATCCAATAATTATGCGTTACGATGACAATCCATATGAAGATGAACTGGACCGGATGCGGGTCCGCAATCAGAAACGTGCCAGCAGTCGAAATTCGACAGACCGAAAAGATATACCTCAGCCAAACAGCCAGGGTTGGGATGATACCATCGTTTTTCTTCCCAATTCCAGCCGGGACAGAGCTCAAAATTCTGGGAGAACCATCACCGAAACTGGTGTTAAATATTCAGGAGATTCCTCCCGGGCAGGGCAGAAGAGAAGAGGCCGCCAGGCTTCTCCGTCCCCTGCTGAACAGAGACACCGTCAGACGTCTTCTCATCGTCCAGGCAGTCATACCCGAAAAAAACGGCGAAAAACAGGCTTTTTAAAAATCTTCTGTTTGGCTGCCGCTGTAATAGCAGGTGTCTGGGCTTTTCACTGGTTCCGGGATGACGGATACTGGACCATTGCCGTATTTGGGGTCGATTCCCGTGACGGAAATACTGGAAAAGGCGCTTTATCTGATGTAGAAATGCTTTGCAGCATCCACCGGAAAACCGGAGAAATTCGCCTGCTTTCTGTTTTCCGTGATACCTATCTGCGCATTGATCAAAAAGAAGACTTTGATAAAATCAATGAAGCTTATTTCCTGGGTGGCCCTGAACAGGCTATAAAGGCGCTGGAAGACAATCTGGACCTTCAGATTGACGACTACGCAACCTTTAACTGGAAAGCCGTTGTAGACGCAATCAATGTGCTTGGAGGCGTTGATATTGATATCACTGATAAAGAATTTGCCTATATCAATTCCTTTATTACAGAAACTGTAAATTCCACCGGCATAGGATCCTACCAGCTGGAACACAGCGGTATGAATCACTTAGATGGAGTCCAGGCTGTTGCCTATGCAAGACTTCGTTTAATGGATACCGATTTTAACCGTACAGAACGGCAGAGAAAGGTACTTGGACAGGCTATGGAAAAAGCCAAAAACTCCGACCTGAAAACACTGACAACCCTGATTGGAACCGTATATCCACAGACAAAAACCAGCATCGGTGTTGATAATCTGGCCGGAATGGCGAAAAATGCTAAAAAATATTATATCAGCCAGACCTCCGGATTTCCGTTTTCCCATCAGGAAATCAAAATCGGAAAAAAAGCCTGTGTAGTTCCAACAACACTGGAAAGCAACGTCATTCAGCTTCACAGCTTCCTGTATAATACAGAGAACTATGTTCCATCAGAGAACTTAAAATCCATCAGCACCCACATTATTGAGGTAAGCGGTCTTGGAGAGCCGGGAAAAGATATAGAGTCCGGAAAAAATGTGGGAGCTGAAGGAAATAATGGCGGCGGACAGATACAGGCAGGAAGCAGCCAGCAAAACACTAGCGAAAGTCCAAAACCTACAGCCCAGGAGACCCAACCAACAGAAACAGAGAGTGAATCATCTGTTGAAAATACAGAAGAAAGCACCTCAGAAACAGAAGAAACTATACAACCCATAGAATCCTATGAAAATAATGAAGAAGGATCCGGTTCTGAATCTGAAACGGAAGAATCTGACAGAAATCATAATAATTCAGAAGAAACCAGGGATCCGGATCGAGTTATTGAGGCGCCTTCAGAAAATACTGGAAATGGAAATACAGAGGAAAATGGACCTGGCGTTCAAAATTCCGGAAATAACAGTCACCGGGAATCAAATGCATCTTTAGAAGCTCCTGGACAGTCCAAAGAGGAAGCACCAGAACAGGGACCAGGAGTGTAGAAGCAGAAAATTAGGAATTATTAAATTAAAAGGAAAATATACCAAGAAAACGATGTGTGGGCAAATTTGTGAAAAGAACAGTGATTTCCAACTATTCGCGAAAGTCTAGTTTAACGAATAGTTAGCACACTATTTTAGAAGCATCTCCTGATTGCAATTTAATTAGGGGGTGTTTTTTTTGTGAAGAAAATCTCTTGTATTTTTTTGGTTGTGCTGTTGCTTATTACTTCCACTGTTCCGGCTCTGGCTGCCGCAACTCCGTCAAATTCTGATTTCAGATTAGAGGATTATTTAGATAATTATAAAAAAATACCGCTTCCGGCTGACAATCCCGGCTTAGGTGTTGTTCCGGATGCTTCGGTTCATACTTCCTCAAATTCTGATATTTGGATTGGTGATGACGGGCTTCCAGTCGCTGATTCTGATGATAGGCTGCTATCTGATGATTCTTTTCAGACTTTTGCATTTTCTCCACTTAATGTTGATGTATATGCTGATGTTAATCGTCGGTCAGATAATAAATGGCTGCGCGTTGAGAAGGCTTCCTGGAAAGTTTCTGGAGATGCTTATCTTTTCTCATTTCCTAATATAAATTCACAGACTGAAAGATACGGTAATATTCAGTTTGAGATTAGAAAGTCTATGCTTCCTAAACCCGGAAAATATGGTCTTGAATTTACTTTTAAAGAAGGTCATTTAGGTACTCCTGGCACTGGTACTGCTTATACGCGACTTGTTTCTAGTGGAACAAATATTTCTCCGTCACATTCTCAGGTTAAGTCATCGTTAGAGGTATCTGGTACAAAGTATTTTGTTCGTTCTAATGTGACAATAGGTTATGATACTACAGGATTATCTGTTTTTGTTACTTGGCCGACATCATGGAATGTATCCATTCAGGATTGTGCTTTATTTGAAGATTGCTTTAAATTTACATTTTTAGAGCAGGCCGGTGCCCCTTCGGTTTCTGCTCCTGATGCGTCTTCCGGCAATGGTTCTGCGGCTGATTATGCAGCCAATCAGGCCGGTCAGATAGCCCAGAATACCGCAACTATGAATGATACGTTGAAAGAAATCGTTCAGACTATCAGTAAGCAGCTGGAAGCCCTTTGGAATCAGCAATACAACTATATTCATCTGGAAGATATGGCAAATGCAGACAAGAACGCGGATAAAATTATTGCAAATCAGGATGAAAATACTTCTATTGTCACGGATGCCATCGAGGGACATGGAAATTTTATTATTGAAGGTTTAAAGCGTCTTTTCATTCCGTCTGATGAATTTTTCAAGCAGTATTTTGATGATTTGTATAATTGGTTTTCCGGAAAGTTTGGTTTCTTGACTATTCCAATTGACATATTAGTTCAAATACTCGATGTATTTACTACCTCCCAGAAAGTTGATTTTATTGTTACTCTCCCACCGCTGTCTATTATGGGTGAAGAGGTTTGGCCGCAGCAGTCTTTTAACTTTACTGACTTTATGGAAAAAGATTTTGCGTTTCTTATAACTGCAATCCAGACAGGAACATCTATTTTACTTATTATGTCCTTTATTGACTTGTGCCGTAAAAAATATGATGAGGTGATGCGTTCATGATTCTTGAAGCTGTGTTTAATCTCTTCTCTTCCGCTATCAAATTAATTTTTGCTTGGATTAACATTCCAGCAGCTCCGCAGGAGGTCACTTCTGTAATTGATACTATGATCACCTATATGCGCTCCGGTATTGGCTTTCTTTTTCTTTTCTTCAATATGGACTTGGTTAAAATTATGATACCTTTTGTCCTTATTGTTGCCAACTTCGAGGAGGTTTATAAGTTGGTTATGTTTGTGCTGCGGAAGATCCCATTTCTTGGGATTGAGTGAGTGCTTTGCATGGAACCAGCGCCCCGCGCCCCCGGCGCCGGCGCGGTTCCATTACTTGACAGTATAAACACTTAAGAGGATTTTTGATATTTTAAGGGGGTAAAATGGAACCGTATAACGTTAAAATAATTACTTATCCTGATTTATCTAAAAGGGTAAAAATATATAATAAAGCAATTGAATCAGGTCATTCAAAGTCTGTTGAAAGGTATAGTAATCCATTTAATGATAAGAAATGTATCAATGTTTTTGATTTTGATGAACATCTTAAGCATAGTCGTGATGTTTCTTATAAACGTACAATTGGTAAAGTATATGATTATGCAAGGTGTAATAATTGGGATTATTTTGTTACATTTACTTTTAGTAAAGAAAAGGTCAATCGTTATGATTATGATGTTTGTAGTAAAAAAATTAGTCAATGGATTAAAGATTTAAAGAAGAAAAATCCAGATATGGTGTATTTGGTAGTTCCTGAACGTCATAAGGATGGTGCGTATCATTTCCATGGGCTGTTTGGTGGTCTGAATGACAGTGAGATTGTTTGGTCTGGTAAGTATGTAGTGAAACGTAAGGGTAGACAGTTTGTAAGAACGAAAGATAAGATTTATAGGTTTGGTCGATACCGGCTCGGCTGGATGACTGCCACAAAGATAAAAGATATGCAGCGCGTGACTGGTTATATTACAAAGTATATCACGAAAGATATTATATCAGACCTGTTTGGCCGGAAGCGTTACTGGGTAAGCCGGAATTTGTTACTGCCGCAGGAAGATGTCTATTTACTGGATCCAGATGATACAATGATATTAGGTATGGAGTTAGATGAGATAGCAAAGTATAAAAAAGTATCAGCTGTCGAATATGGACAGCTGACACAAAAGGTTGATATTTTTGAGTTGTGATTGGTTGTATAGTTATTATAGTTTATGTATAACAGGTTGTCAAGTGTAAAATCAAGTTGTTTGGAGGGGTGGCTGCTAGCTGCTCCTCTTCTATTTTCCAGTGCTGAGGAGCCAGTCTGCTGTGATGTTATAAAAATTGATTAATTTCCCTAATGTTTCTATATCCGGCTCTGTTCGTCCGGCTTCGTAGTTTGCTAATGATACGCGATTTATTTTAATTTCTTTTGCAACTTCCTCTTGTGTGAATCCTGAATCGCTTCTCGCTTTTTTGAGTTTCTGAGCAAAATTTTCTTTATACATTAGCTTTCCTCCTTTGTAACATTTTAGCACATTGCATAAAAAATATGTAATGATTTGTTACATTTTTATGTAGCAAAATATTACATTTTTGGTTATGATTATTATGTAACATTTGATTACATGGTTGATAAAGGTTGATTTGAAAGGTGGTTGTTATTATGACAAAAGAAAAGTTTATTGAAAAGGTTCGTTATTATTTGTCTGATGAGTTTCTGGATGAGGAAATAAAGTGGGCAGAGGGTGCAGAACAGCGGGATCCTAGAGGTTCTGCTTATTATATCGCAGGTTCATTGATTAAAGAATTTTTAGAGGAGGTTGAGTAATGAAGTTATCAGGTGATTTTGTTATGACAGGTTTTGTGGAGCGTGCTGGCTTCACGGATGCGACTAAGATTAATCATATCGTTGCATTTTGTGATCCAGCAGGTGTTGATTCTATCCGGTTGTTTGTGAATGATGTGAATCTATTTAATCATATAAAGAATACTATCCCGCCGTTTTCGCGGGTTAAGGTCGATTTTGACTATAATCCGGCAGCTAAGTCTGTACAGTATGTTCTGTCGCTGCTGGATGTAGTGAAAATAGATAAATAAGTGGAAAGGGGGTTTTGTTGTGGGTGTTATTGTTTCATTTAAGCAGCGCGCTGCTGATTTTGGCCATTTCTTAAAACAGAAAGCCTATGTCCCGGTCGCGTCAGGACTTGCGGTGGGCTGTAGCTTTCCGGTATTTGCGTCTGAAGTTGGTACAACAGCTGTGACCAGTAAGGACTGGGAATCCGTTATCACTGCTATGACTGGTCAGATTAGTGTCACAACGGTGGTCGGTGTGCTGGCTACTGCTGTATCTGCTGGTATCGGTCTTGTATTTATGTGGTGGGGTGTCCGCAAGGCCACAAGGATGCTTTTCAAGGCTTTCCGCTCCGGTCGGACGAGTGTATAAATATCCTACTCTCTTTTTGGGGACGGTCTGCGCCGTCCCTTTTTTAGTGGAGGTGTTATGGCAAGTAATATTAATAAGTGGCTGCGGGGTTCTCTGGATCCGGAAAATCTCTTCCGGACTATGCAATATAAGAATCAGTTTCGAAAAGAGCATCCGGAATATTTCGATCCGGATGGTATCATTGTTTTTTGTGGCGGCCAGGGCGCAGGCAAGACGTTATCTCTTGTACAGTATGTGCAGCGGCTCTGTGACAGATATCCGGCTGTCAAGGTCTGTTCCAATATGTCTATTGACCTTCCGGAAAATATAGAGGTCTATCCTTGGGAGGGTGTAAAGAGCTTTACTGACATCAGCAACGGTTATGCCGGTGTTATTTATGTAATTGATGAGATCCATTTAGAATTTAATAGTCTGGAAAGTAAGAAGATGGATAGCAGCATATTTACAACGGTCAGTCAGCAGCGCAAGCAACGGAAGCATATTGTTGGTACGTCTCAGGTGTTCAGCCGGATTGCGAAGCCGTTCCGGGAACAGTTCAAGTATGCTGTGCAATGCCGGTCTATTGCTGGCTGCTTTCAGGTCAATACTCTTGTGGATGCCCGGAACGCGGTCGAGCGTGACGGTGAGATTTATGCAAATTCAATTAAAAAGTTTTTCTGGTTTCATCGTCCAGCGTTATATCAATCTTATGATACCTATGCTGTGATGAAACGATTGAGAAAGGGGTGGGAAGATGCTGGTTGCAATTGAGTTATTTGCTGATGTTGTCCGGGAAGCTATGCCTTATGCGGTGGTATTTGCTGTTGGTCAGCGGCTCGTATCTCTGTTTCTTGGTATGGCATTTGGGGGCTATGTTAAAATATGATGGGGGGATTTTATGTTTTACTATTTTGTATGGTTCTGTGTATTTTACACCCTGTACAGGCTGTCGCGGCTGATTATACGGTATTCGTACCGGATAGTATATCCGATGATATGTCGGCTCCTGCGGTTTATCCGGATGAGAACATTGATGAAATAGAGCTGATTAATGATCTGGCTACTCCTTCTGATGTGCAGCTTCTGGCTACTCCTTCTGACTTCGATTTTGGAGGGATTCAGCCTCTGGCTGCTTATAACCGGCCTTATGATGGCTCTATGTCCTCTTCTGTCATTAATTATTTTGATGATATAGTACAGAAGTTGGGGGGTGTGCATTATGTATTCTTCCGTTCCGGTCAGTATTCATACCGGCTTATTTATGGCAAAGATATGTCTTTGTCTGGTTCTTATTTTTCTGGTTCTGAATGTAGCTATTATGCTTATGATACGAGGTATTATACTTGGCAGCACGGCGTTGAGGGTTCCTTTTCACTCGATGCAGAGTCTTATCTTGTATATAGTGACCTTGGGGCTTATCCTGCGCTTGCTTCTGGCTCTATAGCCGGTTGGCTGATAGCTTTTTGCATGGTCTTGTACTTGCTGTTTGTGATTCTGCGGGCGCTGTTCGCTCCCCAGCGGATGCGGTACTGATATACCCTTGTTTACCCTCGTACCGTTGGCAGCATGGAGAAGCTGCCCGGCGGGTGGGGGCATCGCCGGGGGGCCCGCCCGCGCGGAGGAAATGCTGCCTATGGAATTATCAAAAATGGAGTTGTTGCATCTGCGTTATCTGGTCGGAGCTGAGTTGCAACTCGCTCATCAGCGCGTAGCGCGCTACACTCGGTATACTCAGGGTAGTTATTATGGTGACGTATTTGTGGAAAAGCTTGCTATGTCAGCTTCGCAGGTGCAGCATTTAGAAATATTGTTAGGGAAAATTGATGATGAAATTGCAATCAGGTTTATTTCTGGTATAATGGACTAGGAAAACATAAAGTGTAGGTCTAGTTTAACGAATAGTTAGCACACTATTTTAGAAGCATCTCCTGATTGCAATTTAATTAGGGGGTGTTTTTTTTGTGAAGAAAATCTCTTGTATTTTTTTGGTTGTGCTGTTGCTTATTACTTCCACTGTTCCGGCTCTGGCTGCCGCAACTCCGTCAAATTCTGATTTCAGATTAGAGGATTATTTAGATAATTATAAAAAAATACCGCTTCCGGCTGACAATCCCGGCTTAGGTGTTGTTCCGGATGCTTCGGTTCATACTTCCTCAAATTCTGATATTTGGATTGGTGATGACGGGCTTCCAGTCGCTGATTCTGATGATAGGCTGCTATCTGATGATTCTTTTCAGACTTTTGCATTTTCTCCACTTAATGTTGATGTATATGCTGATGTTAATCGTCGGTCAGATAATAAATGGCTGCGCGTTGAGAAGGCTTCCTGGAAAGTTTCTGGAGATGCTTATCTTTTCTCATTTCCTAATATAAATTCACAGACTGAAAGATACGGTAATATTCAGTTTGAGATTAGAAAGTCTATGCTTCCTAAACCCGGAAAATATGGTCTTGAATTTACTTTTAAAGAAGGTCATTTAGGTACTCCTGGCACTGGTACTGCTTATACGCGACTTGTTTCTAGTGGAACAAATATTTCTCCGTCACATTCTCAGGTTAAGTCATCGTTAGAGGTATCTGGTACAAAGTATTTTGTTCGTTCTAATGTGACAATAGGTTATGATACTACAGGATTATCTGTTTTTGTTACTTGGCCGACATCATGGAATGTATCCATTCAGGATTGTGCTTTATTTGAAGATTGCTTTAAATTTACATTTTTAGAGCAGGCCGGTGCCCCTTCGGTTTCTGCTCCTGATGCGTCTTCCGGCAATGGTTCTGCGGCTGATTATGCAGCCAATCAGGCCGGTCAGATAGCCCAGAATACCGCAACTATGAATGATACGTTGAAAGAAATCGTTCAGACTATCAGTAAGCAGCTGGAAGCCCTTTGGAATCAGCAATACAACTATATTCATCTGGAAGATATGGCAAATGCAGACAAGAACGCGGATAAAATTATTGCAAATCAGGATGAAAATACTTCTATTGTCACGGATGCCATCGAGGGACATGGAAATTTTATTATTGAAGGTTTAAAGCGTCTTTTCATTCCGTCTGATGAATTTTTCAAGCAGTATTTTGATGATTTGTATAATTGGTTTTCCGGAAAGTTTGGTTTCTTGACTATTCCAATTGACATATTAGTTCAAATACTCGATGTATTTACTACCTCCCAGAAAGTTGATTTTATTGTTACTCTCCCACCGCTGTCTATTATGGGTGAAGAGGTTTGGCCGCAGCAGTCTTTTAACTTTACTGACTTTATGGAAAAAGATTTTGCGTTTCTTATAACTGCAATCCAGACAGGAACATCTATTTTACTTATTATGTCCTTTATTGACTTGTGCCGTAAAAAATATGATGAGGTGATGCGTTCATGATTCTTGAAGCTGTGTTTAATCTCTTCTCTTCCGCTATCAAATTAATTTTTGCTTGGATTAACATTCCAGCAGCTCCGCAGGAGGTCACTTCTGTAATTGATACTATGATCACCTATATGCGCTCCGGTATTGGCTTTCTTTTTCTTTTCTTCAATATGGACTTGGTTAAAATTATGATACCTTTTGTCCTTATTGTTGCCAACTTCGAGGAGGTTTATAAGTTGGTTATGTTTGTGCTGCGGAAGATCCCATTTCTTGGGATTGAGTGAGTGCTTTGCATGGAACCAGCGCCCCGCGCCCCCGGCGCCGGCGCGGTTCCATTACTTGACAGTATAAACACTTAAGAGGATTTTTGATATTTTAAGGGGGTAAAATGGAACCGTATAACGTTAAAATAATTACTTATCCTGATTTATCTAAAAGGGTAAAAATATATAATAAAGCAATTGAATCAGGTCATTCAAAGTCTGTTGAAAGGTATAGTAATCCATTTAATGATAAGAAATGTATCAATGTTTTTGATTTTGATGAACATCTTAAGCATAGTCGTGATGTTTCTTATAAACGTACAATTGGTAAAGTATATGATTATGCAAGGTGTAATAATTGGGATTATTTTGTTACATTTACTTTTAGTAAAGAAAAGGTCAATCGTTATGATTATGATGTTTGTAGTAAAAAAATTAGTCAATGGATTAAAGATTTAAAGAAGAAAAATCCAGATATGGTGTATTTGGTAGTTCCTGAACGTCATAAGGATGGTGCGTATCATTTCCATGGGCTGTTTGGTGGTCTGAATGACAGTGAGATTGTTTGGTCTGGTAAGTATGTAGTGAAACGTAAGGGTAGACAGTTTGTAAGAACGAAAGATAAGATTTATAGGTTTGGTCGATACCGGCTCGGCTGGATGACTGCCACAAAGATAAAAGATATGCAGCGCGTGACTGGTTATATTACAAAGTATATCACGAAAGATATTATATCAGACCTGTTTGGCCGGAAGCGTTACTGGGTAAGCCGGAATTTGTTACTGCCGCAGGAAGATGTCTATTTACTGGATCCAGATGATACAATGATATTAGGTATGGAGTTAGATGAGATAGCAAAGTATAAAAAAGTATCAGCTGTCGAATATGGACAGCTGACACAAAAGGTTGATATTTTTGAGTTGTGATTGGTTGTATAGTTATTATAGTTTATGTATAACAGGTTGTCAAGTGTAAAATCAAGTTGTTTGGAGGGGTGGCTGCTAGCTGCTCCTCTTCTATTTTCCAGTGCTGAGGAGCCAGTCTGCTGTGATGTTATAAAAATTGATTAATTTCCCTAATGTTTCTATATCCGGCTCTGTTCGTCCGGCTTCGTAGTTTGCTAATGATACGCGATTTATTTTAATTTCTTTTGCAACTTCCTCTTGTGTGAATCCTGAATCGCTTCTCGCTTTTTTGAGTTTCTGAGCAAAATTTTCTTTATACATTAGCTTTCCTCCTTTGTAACATTTTAGCACATTGCATAAAAAATATGTAATGATTTGTTACATTTTTATGTAGCAAAATATTACATTTTTGGTTATGATTATTATGTAACATTTGATTACATGGTTGATAAAGGTTGATTTGAAAGGTGGTTGTTATTATGACAAAAGAAAAGTTTATTGAAAAGGTTCGTTATTATTTGTCTGATGAGTTTCTGGATGAGGAAATAAAGTGGGCAGAGGGTGCAGAACAGCGGGATCCTAGAGGTTCTGCTTATTATATCGCAGGTTCATTGATTAAAGAATTTTTAGAGGAGGTTGAGTAATGAAGTTATCAGGTGATTTTGTTATGACAGGTTTTGTGGAGCGTGCTGGCTTCACGGATGCGACTAAGATTAATCATATCGTTGCATTTTGTGATCCAGCAGGTGTTGATTCTATCCGGTTGTTTGTGAATGATGTGAATCTATTTAATCATATAAAGAATACTATCCCGCCGTTTTCGCGGGTTAAGGTCGATTTTGACTATAATCCGGCAGCTAAGTCTGTACAGTATGTTCTGTCGCTGCTGGATGTAGTGAAAATAGATAAATAAGTGGAAAGGGGGTTTTGTTGTGGGTGTTATTGTTTCATTTAAGCAGCGCGCTGCTGATTTTGGCCATTTCTTAAAACAGAAAGCCTATGTCCCGGTCGCGTCAGGACTTGCGGTGGGCTGTAGCTTTCCGGTATTTGCGTCTGAAGTTGGTACAACAGCTGTGACCAGTAAGGACTGGGAATCCGTTATCACTGCTATGACTGGTCAGATTAGTGTCACAACGGTGGTCGGTGTGCTGGCTACTGCTGTATCTGCTGGTATCGGTCTTGTATTTATGTGGTGGGGTGTCCGCAAGGCCACAAGGATGCTTTTCAAGGCTTTCCGCTCCGGTCGGACGAGTGTATAAATATCCTACTCTCTTTTTGGGGACGGTCTGCGCCGTCCCTTTTTTAGTGGAGGTGTTATGGCAAGTAATATTAATAAGTGGCTGCGGGGTTCTCTGGATCCGGAAAATCTCTTCCGGACTATGCAATATAAGAATCAGTTTCGAAAAGAGCATCCGGAATATTTCGATCCGGATGGTATCATTGTTTTTTGTGGCGGCCAGGGCGCAGGCAAGACGTTATCTCTTGTACAGTATGTGCAGCGGCTCTGTGACAGATATCCGGCTGTCAAGGTCTGTTCCAATATGTCTATTGACCTTCCGGAAAATATAGAGGTCTATCCTTGGGAGGGTGTAAAGAGCTTTACTGACATCAGCAACGGTTATGCCGGTGTTATTTATGTAATTGATGAGATCCATTTAGAATTTAATAGTCTGGAAAGTAAGAAGATGGATAGCAGCATATTTACAACGGTCAGTCAGCAGCGCAAGCAACGGAAGCATATTGTTGGTACGTCTCAGGTGTTCAGCCGGATTGCGAAGCCGTTCCGGGAACAGTTCAAGTATGCTGTGCAATGCCGGTCTATTGCTGGCTGCTTTCAGGTCAATACTCTTGTGGATGCCCGGAACGCGGTCGAGCGTGACGGTGAGATTTATGCAAATTCAATTAAAAAGTTTTTCTGGTTTCATCGTCCAGCGTTATATCAATCTTATGATACCTATGCTGTGATGAAACGATTGAGAAAGGGGTGGGAAGATGCTGGTTGCAATTGAGTTATTTGCTGATGTTGTCCGGGAAGCTATGCCTTATGCGGTGGTATTTGCTGTTGGTCAGCGGCTCGTATCTCTGTTTCTTGGTATGGCATTTGGGGGCTATGTTAAAATATGATGGGGGGATTTTATGTTTTACTATTTTGTATGGTTCTGTGTATTTTACACCCTGTACAGGCTGTCGCGGCTGATTATACGGTATTCGTACCGGATAGTATATCCGATGATATGTCGGCTCCTGCGGTTTATCCGGATGAGAACATTGATGAAATAGAGCTGATTAATGATCTGGCTACTCCTTCTGATGTGCAGCTTCTGGCTACTCCTTCTGACTTCGATTTTGGAGGGATTCAGCCTCTGGCTGCTTATAACCGGCCTTATGATGGCTCTATGTCCTCTTCTGTCATTAATTATTTTGATGATATAGTACAGAAGTTGGGGGGTGTGCATTATGTATTCTTCCGTTCCGGTCAGTATTCATACCGGCTTATTTATGGCAAAGATATGTCTTTGTCTGGTTCTTATTTTTCTGGTTCTGAATGTAGCTATTATGCTTATGATACGAGGTATTATACTTGGCAGCACGGCGTTGAGGGTTCCTTTTCACTCGATGCAGAGTCTTATCTTGTATATAGTGACCTTGGGGCTTATCCTGCGCTTGCTTCTGGCTCTATAGCCGGTTGGCTGATAGCTTTTTGCATGGTCTTGTACTTGCTGTTTGTGATTCTGCGGGCGCTGTTCGCTCCCCAGCGGATGCGGTACTGATATACCCTTGTTTACCCTCGTACCGTTGGCAGCATGGAGAAGCTGCCCGGCGGGTGGGGGCATCGCCGGGGGGCCCGCCCGCGCGGAGGAAATGCTGCCTATGGAATTATCAAAAATGGAGTTGTTGCATCTGCGTTATCTGGTCGGAGCTGAGTTGCAACTCGCTCATCAGCGCGTAGCGCGCTACACTCGGTATACTCAGGGTAGTTATTATGGTGACGTATTTGTGGAAAAGCTTGCTATGTCAGCTTCGCAGGTGCAGCATTTAGAAATATTGTTAGGGAAAATTGATGATGAAATTGCAATCAGGTTTATTTCTGGTATAATGGACTAGGAAAACATAAAGTGTAGGTCTAGTTTAACGAATAGTTAGCACACCAACTGCCCATTAACCAGTTATTCTGGTTTTTTAAGCTTTCCCACCTTTTAATAGTTTTCTGTAAATTTCAATTTGTTTTATCTAAATTCATTTAGTACTCTTTTAGAAAGGACCTCACTGCTCTTATGAAAATGCAGCGACTTCTCAGTCTGCTCCGTCAGGCTGCTGACAATTATCAAATGATTGATCAGGATGATCACATTGCCGTCGGAATTTCCGGCGGCAAAGACAGTTTAACCCTTCTCTGTGGGCTTCACAGCCTTCAGCGGTTTTATCCAAAACATTTTTCCCTTTCTGCAATTACTGTGGATTTGGGACTTGGAAATCTGGATTTAGAGCCTATAAAAGCTTTATGCCATTCCCTTGATATTCCCTATCATGTTATTTCAACAGATATTGGTACCGTATTGTTTGATATCCGAAAAGAATCCAATCCCTGTTCCCTCTGTGCAAAAATGAGAAAAGGTGCATTAAACCAAAAAGCACTGGAGCTTGGCTGCAATAAAATCGCTTATGCCCATCATCGGGATGATCTGATAGAAACAGCCCTAATGTCGCTGATTTATGAAGGACGGTTCCATGCTTTTTCTCCCTATACACACCTGGATCGAACTGGACTTACAGTAATCCGCCCCATGCTGTATGTATCGGAAGCTGATGTTAAGGGTTTTCGCAATCGTTACCAGCTTCCTGTATGTAAAAATCCTTGTCCCATGGATGGACATACCCGACGGGAATATGTAAAGAATCTCATTCGTACTCTTGATAGAGAAAATCCAGGAGTCAAAGACCGGCTCTTTTCTGCTGTTATGAACGGACACTTAGAGGGATGGCCTGATATATGCCCCTAATCCTCTTCTCTTCCCGTCCCATAGACGAAAACTTCATCAACAATCCTTGGTATACCCTATAATATACGAAGGTATCTGTCAGGGATTGAACTGTAGGATTACTGAACTTAAAAACATAAAAAGAGGTTTCTAATTATGAAAAGTCTTCCATATCATGAACAAAAGGACATTGAAAATGTTAAAAAACTTCGGGAAATTATAAAAGAACTTCCACCTTTCTGTGTTGATTATTTCCGTGGAATTGAACCACGCACTTCTTCCAGAACCCGCATTGCCTATGCTTATGATTTAACCGTATTTTTTGATTTTTTGCGGAGGGAAAATCCTTTTTTTTCTAAAATGGATCGTAAAGATATTCGACTGGAATATTTAGATCAGATAACCGTATCTGATTTGGAAGAATACATGGAATATCTAAAGTATCGTTTTAATGATAACCACCAAGAAATTACCAATAAAGAACGGGGAATTATGCGAAAAATTTCTTCCCTGAAAAGCTTTTACAACTACTTCTTCCGATGTGAAAAGCTTACAACAAATCCCGCTGCTCTAATTCAGCTTCCAAAGCTTCACGAAAAGGAAATTATTCGACTTGATATTGACGAAGTCGCTCTTCTCCTGGATGAGGTAGAACAGGGCGAGCAGCTGACTGAAAAGCAAAAAGCATTCCACAATCGAACTCGTATCCGCGACCTTGCTCTTCTCACTCTACTGCTCGGCACGGGCTTGCGTGTATCCGAATGCGTAGGACTGGATCTGGATGATCTTGATTTTAAAAATGGAGGTATCCACATTCACAGAAAAGGAGGAAAAGAAGTTACCATTTATTTTGGCGCAGAGGTGGAGGATGCTCTTCTTGATTATCTGGAGGAAAGGCATGAAATTGAAGCCTTCCCCGGACATGAACAGGCGCTCTTTCTCTCTCTTCAAAGAAAACGGCTCTCTGTACGCAGTGTCGAAAATCTGGTTAAAAAATATGCGCAGCTTGTGGCCCCGTTAAAAAAAATTACGCCACATAAGCTGCGCAGCACCTATGGCACCAATCTTTATCGGGAAACCGGCGACATTTATCTGGTTGCTGATGTGCTGGGCCATGCAGATGTAAACACAACAAAAAAACATTATGCCGCACTGGAAGACGAACGACGGCGAAGCGCCCGCAACGCAGTAACTCTGAGGGAAAAAGAATAATCTGGTTTTTACCATTCTATCATGATATAATAAAGAAAGTGTTTGGGATGGAGCAGAATCATGGAGGAATGAATTATGGAACCAGTGTATTTATCGATTCAGCCGGCTGAAACCGGAAAGCAGATCAAACGCTTGCTCTTAGAGAACGGTTATACGATCCGGGAAATTCAGGGTGCTTTTGGATTCGAAAATCCTCAGGCGATTTACAAATGGATTTCTGGAAAATCATTACCCAGTCTTGATAATTTTATCATTCTAAGCAGATTACTGCACACCAGTATTGAAGATATCCTCGTCATCGACGGGGATATTCCTCATTTCAGCCTCTTTTTAAACTTACAGTTCAATGACTTTCCCTCTTATTTGGTTTATAATCATTCCATAGTCAGGAAACAATTACAGAAACAAATGCCAACCATAACAATACGCGGAAAACCTTTTCTGCAGCTGTCTTCTATGACTGAAAATAATAAAATTATCAAATTTTGATTATGAAAGGTGGTAGTTATCGAATGAAAACTTATATTTCTATTGATAAGCGAAGTAAAAAAGCCCAGAAAGAATACTACTCCAGTCAAAGAAACTCCTGGGGGAATTTAAACCCTGCCACACGAACTATGCCAAACGGGAAGGCCTACAATCGGAAAAAGAAAACAGCAGAATTCAGAAAAGCGATGGCCGCCAGCGAGCCTGACAGGCGACCGCATCTCTCTCCGCTCTGCTATTCTGCAAAATAAACCACAGTCAAATACTGACCGGCATGAATTCTGTCGCTGCTCAGTCCATTCATCCGCTTCAAAACCTCTACATATTCCTTTTTCGAGTAACCGCTTCCATCCATATATTCCTCTGCGATATCCCATAAACTGTCTCCCGCCTGAAGCTGGATACTAGTATAATAACGCTTCACTGGCTTTATATACTCTTCCTCTGCGTAGGCACTCACCAAAGTCCTTCCGAAAAAACCGGATAAAAAAGCAAGAACCATCAAAACAGCAATCACCAAACCTCTCATTCGCCGTCTCAATTCTCTTCTTCTCATCTTCAGTATCCCCCTTTAATTTCAATCAAGCCTTAAAACAAACATGTGTTCTATGTTATGTTCATTATAATCACCGAACATACGTTTGTCAATGGGTTTTGAAAAAATAATCGAACAAAAGTTTGCTTTTTCAAAAAAACTATGCTATTATAAAATTACATTCTCAATTGGAATACATTCCAATGATAAGTGCATTCTGGATTATGATTACATACCTACTAAACGGAGGATACAATATATGTCGCAGGGAAAAATTACTGCCAAGCAGCAGGAAATATTAGAATATATCAAGTCGTGCATTTTAAAGAAAGGATATCCGCCGGCTGTTCGTGAGATTTGCGAAGCTGTTCATTTAAAATCCACATCTTCTGTCCATTCTCATCTGGAGTCTCTGGAACACAATGGATATATTCGGCGTGATCCTACCAAGCCTCGCGCCATTGAAATTCTCGACGATGACTTTTCTCTGACCCGCAGGGAGATGGTTCAGGTTCCCATCATTGGAACAGTCGCTGCCGGACAGCCGATTCTGGCTCAGCAGAATATTGAGGATTATTTTCCCATTCCTTCTAATTTTCTGCCCAATGCAGACACCTATATGCTTCGAGTAAAGGGAAACAGCATGATTAATGCCGGTATTTTTGATGGAGATCAGGTCATTGTAGAATGTACCAACGTTGCCCAGAACGGGGAAATTGTCGTTGCTCTTTTGGATGATTCCGCAACGGTAAAGCGTTTCTTTAAAGAGGATGGGTATTACCGGCTGCAGCCTGAAAATGATTCCATGGAACCAATTATTGTCTCTCAGGTGGAAATTCTCGGAAAGGTTATCGGTCTGTTCCGTATGATGTCCTGACTACATATTTCATAGAACGTAATTTCCTATGAAATAAAGAATGATGCTGCTTCCCAGGTAGATATTCACCTAGAAAGCAGCATCCCTTTTCAAAGTTTTCTATTTATTTTCTTTCTTTGCCCATTCCTGTTTTGCTTTTGCATAGCTGATAATCATATCCGCAGTACCTTCAATTCCAAGAGTGGAACTGTTGATACATAAATTGTAGCTTCTTGCATCTCCCCACTTTTTACTGGAATAGTAATTGTAGTAGCTGGCACGTTTTTTATCAGTCTTTGCCATAATATCCTTTGCCTTAGCCGGCTCTACTTTGTAAAGCTCTGTTAAACGATCGATTCTATGATCATCATCCCCTGTAATGAATACAGATACCATATTGGGATAATCTGCCAGGGCATAGTCTGCACAGCGTCCTACAATCACACAGGACTCCTGATCTGCAAGCTTTTTAATGGTATCAAACTGTGCCAAAAAAATCTTATGGTTAATCGGCATATCCATGTAAGCAGAGGTGGTGTAGCCCAGAGAGTAGGTATCCATCACAAGAGAATAGAGGAAACTGCTTGTGGGTTTCTCATCATGTGTTTCAAACAGTTCTTCACACAGACCGCTTTGTTTCGCCGCCAGCGTTAAGAGCTCCTTATCGTAACATTTTACGCCCAGCTTCTCTGCAATCAACTGTCCGATTACCTTTCCGCCGCTTCCGCACTGTCTTCCGATCGTAATAACAAGATTTCCCTTCATAGTCATCCTTCTCCTTTCAGTAACCTGCAATGCATGTCATTTCTATATTTTGTTTGTAACGATACAGGTAAACCTGAAAACAGGTCTCTATCCGACTCTCCGCGGCCTTGTATGATTACCCTTATATTATACAACAAAATTTCAGAAAAGTACATAAATAAAGAGAAATATTCCCGAAATAATCAGGCAATTTCCATAAGGTCTGTGAAAATAGGGATAAAAACTCTCCTTAATCTGTTTCCAATTTTTTCAAAATAGCTTCAAAATAGGCCGGAAGAGGTGCTGTAAATTCCATGTATTCTCCAGTAGAAGGATGAATAATTCCCAGCACACCTGCATGCAGGGTTTGACCCTGGAGACCGGAAAAAGGCACCTTTGCCGGACCATACACCTGATCACCGAGCAACGGATGACCAATACTGGCCATGTGAACACGAATCTGATGGGTTCGTCCGGTTTCTAGCTGACATTCCACAAAGGTAAACCGCCGGAACCGTTGAAGAACCCGATAATGAGTTACAGCCTCTTTCCCATTCTTTTCATTAATGCTCATTTTCTTTCGATCGACCGGATGACGGCCAATCGGGGCATTTACTGTACCGGTATCCGCTTTCAGTACCCCGTGAACAATCGCATAGTATTTACGTGTAATTGAATGAACCTTCAGCTGCTCTGCGATAGCATTGTGAGCCTTGTCATTTTTGCAGACAATCAGAACTCCCGTCGTATCCATATCAATCCTGTGAACAATTCCTGGTCTCATTACCCCATTGATTCCAGAAAGTTCATTCTTGCAGTGCGCCATTAAGCCATTTACCAGAGTTCCGGAATAATGCCCCGCCGCAGGATGAACTACCATCCCTTTCGGCTTATTGATCAGAATAATATCTGAGTCCTCATAAAGGATGTCCAGCGCCATTGGTTCAGCTTCAATTTCTGGCTCTACAGCATCCGGTATTTCCAGACGGATCCTGTCCCCATTTTCAACCTTATAGCTGCTTTTCACAGGCTTTCCATTTACAAGAACTGCCCCATCCTTTACCAGCTTCTGAAGATAAGAGCGAGATACCTGTTCCAAGCGGCTTCCAAGGAAACGGTCAATGCGAAGTATTTCCTCCCCCGGTGTGTACTCTGCCTTAAATTCCTCTGTCAATGGGCCTCTCCTTTCTTTGAAAAACGAAAAATATCCAATTCCTCTTCTTTATAATAAAAACAAAGTACAACAAAAAGAAGAGCTGTTGCTGTTGTCACATAAATATCTGCAACATTAAAAATCGGGAAATTAATCAGTTTGAAATAAAGAAAATCTACTACATATCCCTGAGATACCCGATCAATCATATTTCCTACTGCACCAGCTGTAATCATAATCACACAGAGCTTCAGCCAGTGATATCTCTTTTCCTGCCATCCCGGCATCCGAAGCATGGCGTATCCTGCCACAGCCAGAACCACAATTCCGATCAGGAAGAAAAAGCCCTGACGTCCCTGCATCAGTCCAAAAGCAGCTCCCCGGTTTTCCGAATACAGAAATTCAAACACTCCATCCAGAATTACAAAAGGCTGCTGATTCTTTAAACGAGCTACTGCCAGCGCCTTTGTATACTGATCAATCCCGATAAGCACTGCAGAACTAGCTACCCATGATAAAAGGTTCCCTGCTTTATTTTTCATATCTGCCTCCTGCTGTTTCTTTTCCATTCTTCAGCCACTCCAGTCCGCTTATCATTTCCGTTTCCGTAACTGTACGATCTACATAGGCTTCTCCAATTTGTTTTAACAAAATAAATTTAATCACACCGGAATCCATTTTCTTATCACTTTTGGTTGTTTCAATAATTTCCGGAAAAGACAGGTTCATGCCATCCAAGGATACCGGAAGACCGAACATAGCCATTGCTTCCTTTACTGTCTTGGCTTCCTCACTGGTAATATATCCCCGCTCTGCAGAAATCCAGGCCGCAGCAGCACTGCCCAAAGCTACGCACTGACCGTGCATCAATTTAAAATTCATCAGTTTTTCAATCGCATGGCCAAGCGTATGTCCAAAATTCAGCAGCGCTCTCTCACCCTTTTCCGTTGGATCCTGCTCTACCACATTTCGTTTGATCTGATTGCTGATAAAAATCATTTCCTCGCAAATATCCAAATTTCTTTTGCGAATTTCCTCTGCATGATTCATCAGCCAAAGATAATAGGATCTGTCCTTAATCAGTCCGTGCTTCACAATCTCGCCCATACCGCAGGAATACTGTTCATCAGACAGAGTCAGCAGACTTCCTGTACTGGTATATACAAGAGCAGGCATATGAAAGGCGCCTACCATGTTTTTGTATGCATCAAAATCAACGCCTGTCTTTCCCCCAATACTGGAATCAACCTGCGAAAGCAGGGTTGTCGGCACCTGAATAAAGCGAATTCCTCTTAAATAGGTTGCTGCCGCATATCCGCAAAGATCTCCAGTTACACCGCCGCCTAAAGCCACCAGCATATCTCCCCGGTCATAATGCCTGAGAATCAAAAATTCATAAAGACTTTTTACTGTATCCAGATTTTTGTGTTCTTCTCCTGCAGGAAAAACAAATGCATCTGTCTGTCCGCAGCAGGGCCGCAGCTGCTCCTCCACCTGCTCCAGATAAAGCGGCGCTACATTGCTGTCTGTCACAATACACAGCTTTCTTCCCTCAACGGAAAGCGCCTTTACCTCCTGTCCCAGATAATCAAAAGAAGACTGTATTACAATATCATAGATCGCATTTCCATCTCTGTGAACGGTCATTCTTCTTGCCATAATGATTTCCTCCATTTTCTGCTGTACAGCCCCTTCCGGCCGTATATAATTTCCTCCCGGACGCAAAAAGGGCAGTCTGAAGACTGCCCTATGAACTCTGTCAAATCCGGATATTCAAACCGGCTACATCCAGAGCACCGCTGTTTAGCAGGTCCTGAAAATCTCCGGAAAGTCCCACGGTTTCGGGTGTTGCAATAAAAATATAACTGGAAATCTTCTGAAGATTTCCATTCATGGAGTAGGTTGCTCCTGATGTAAAATCAATAATGCGCTGCGCTACTTCTGTATGGATTCCTTCCATATTTAACACAACTGCCTTACCGGCCAGAAGATAATCACAAATTTCCCGGGCATCTTCGATCGAAGTGGGCTTAATCAGGGATACCTCCATTTTTTTCATGGGAACTACCTTTGATGACCGTGAAAAGAAGCGTGGCTTGGAATCCTCCGCCCCTTCGTCATATCCTTCTCCGTCATCTCTGGAAGAAAAAGGGCTGCGCTTGGCAGGCCTGTCTGCCTCATATTCATCTTCAGGTCCAAAATATTCTTCATCCTCATCGGAGTTTAACCGCATGGTATCCATCAGCTTACTTAAAAGACTCATAACTTATTCTCTCTCCAATCCTTATCTTGCACCAAAAATACCGGTGCCCACTCTAATCATGGATGCGCCCTCTTCAATGGCAACCTGATAATCTCCAGTCATTCCCATGGAAAGCACACACATATTAACATTATCAATGTTTTTCTTTTTGATGTCAACAGATAATTGATATAATTTTTGAAAAACTTCTCTATTCTCTTCCGGCTCCTCTACAAATGGCGCAATCGTCATCAATCCCTGTATCCGCACATGAGAAAATTTACTGATGGTCTCTACAGCATCCATTACCTGCTCCGGATAAAAACCAAATTTACTTTCTTCTTTTGCCACATTGACCTCTAAAAGCACATTTATCGTTTTGCCCAGCTTTTTGGCCTCCTGCTGAATCTGCTCTGCAAGACGTACAGAGTCCACAGAATGAATCATCACTACATGCGGAAGAACCTGCTTTACTTTATTTCGCTGTAAATGTCCAATCATATGAAATCTGGCATCCGGCGGCATTTTCGGAGCCTTTTCCAGAATTTCCTGTACCTTATTTTCTCCAAAATCACGACATCCGGCTTCATATGCCTCAATAAGATCCTCCAATGGCTTTGTTTTACTGACTGCAATCAGGGTAATATCCTCCCTATTTCGATTGCCTCTGGCACAGGCCTCCTCAATTTTCCTCTCTACTTCTTTTATATGTTCCTGTATACTGCTGTTGATTCTATCATTCTTCATCTGCTTCACCTATTGATAAATCAGCTCTCCCTCATAGACAGTGTCTGCATTTAATACAATATGATCATAAACAGACAGTCCATAACTGGTCCCTTTCTTTATAGTATAATATTCATCATTTGAATTTAAAATCTCAATCTGCTTAAACACAGCATATCCTTTATTGATATTGTATACACCCTGAAGCGATGCACTGGAGCCAATCTGATATCGATCCTGTGAATCTGGCTTTACCACATAATCTCCAGCCTTTAAAGGCGCATTTTCGCCCATATCAATGTAAAAATAATCTTCTGTAGAATAATAGATTGTCGCAGGAGTAAACTCTGTTTCCGATCCGTTTTCTGTATAAATTTCTTTTAGAAAGCCCGGCGCTGAGATATCTCCGCCCTGAACCATATATTCCAGAGGAACCAGGTAGAAATTTTTCGTAGTCACAGCTGTCACAGGAATCTTCAGCCCCTCTGTACTGTCCACAGAAACCTCAAAATTCACATACCTGTCACTGATAAACTGTACCATATACTGACTAAAGTCCAGTTTACCGTATGAGGCTCCGTCTGCTCCTGTAATAATAGAAAAGCTGCCGTCTGTTTCCAAATCATTAGAGGAAAAAGTCACATGAAGCTGTGTCCTTCCTGTATACTCCTGCACATCTGATTCTGAAAGCGGAAAGACAATGCTCCAGTCATCAGAGGTTACCAGTTTATATACTGGAGCAGACTGTTCAATCAGACGTCCTGCTTTTGTAATTGCCTTGGAATAACCGGAACGGTCAAATATTTCCGCTGTCACCTGAGAGGCTTCCAGCTGCTCATATCCGTCAATAGCATAGGAAATCACTCCGGAAACAGGAGCCGTAACCTGTTGTAGAGAAATACCCGTCTGCTGAAGCAGCGCATCCAGATTTCCAAGGGAATTGAAATTTACATATTCCAGAACTGCAGCCTCCAGGGAGTACTGAAGATCATACATTTCACTAAAATCTCTTCCGGAATAAGAAAGAGCAAACGAAGAAAGCTGACGCTTGATATCTGCCAGATTTGCCTCTGTCAGAGTCACATTTGCCTCTGGATTTTCCTCCAGAAAATCCGCCATGCTTCCTGTCTCGTCAATAGAATAAACTCGAGTTCCGATGGCCGCGCGTTTTCCCTCACGGACATAATAATTAATATATCCTGAGCGATCTGCTGTTTCTACCCGCTCCTCCCGCAAGATCATTCCTGTGTGCTGGTAGTCGTTGACAATGCTTCCCTCTGCCACCTCATAAAACTGTATTTTATCTTTTTTCATATAAGTATAAACGCTGAAGGCCATATAAACAAAAATAATGGCAAAAATAATCATCCCTACATTAATATTTCTTGGATGGCGGTAGCGTATAATTTTCTTGTTCTTTTTCTTTGCCAAGCTGTCTTTCCTCCCGAACAGTAAAGCTGTACCTGTCTATTATAAAAGCTGTGCCCAAAAAGTGCAAGCATCAAAGAAAAACAGCCGGCAGTTTTCCTGTCGGCTGTCGTACTTTCTTATGTAATCCCGTGTTCTATGTATTACAGGGAAATAACGATGTCTTTCTGAACCTGTTCCGGCATCTCGCCACCGTCCATGGAAACGCTTAAAACAAAGTTCACATCATATTTCGCACTGAGATTTTCCAGAGTAGCAATCGTCTCGCTGATATCCTCGCCCTCTAAGCAGGCAAGCTTCAGGAAACTGTCCAGGAACATGGTTTCAATATCATGATCCTGTGAAATAATACCACTGATAAAGCCTACGAATCCCTGGCTGGTAGTAATCGGAAACTCGTTCACATTGATCAGACGAATCCGGTTATTCAGCTCATACATGTGCTTGGAACTCTTATCCAGATAAACAATGGAACCAATCGCTTTCTTAATACTGTCATTAGCCATATCCAACAGATGTTTTGTTTTGCCCTTTCCTTTTCTGCCTGCGATAATCTGAACCATATGAATCTCCTCCTTGAGTTATTTAATTTGTATAAAAAGTCTTTTGATATTAAACTAATTATAGTACAAATCTCTAAAATGTGCAATGTCTAATTGACAATTTTCTGAATTATATTTGTCATGTTTTCGTACAGAGTGCCTCGGTTCTCTGCTTTTAAGATCACCGCCACATATTGGCTCTCGCTGTCATCCTGACACCCGAGAATCAGACAGGAGCCAGCCGCCTGTGTGGTTCCTGTTTTTCCTCCCAAAACCGTAACCCCCTCCGGCGCTGCCACATTTCCGCTTAAATATCGGTTACTGTTTTCCCACTTCTGCATTTTCACAGCACCGCTTCCATCTGTATACGTGGCAGTATAGCTAACTGTTCCAACAATTTTCTGAAATTCAGGATACTTCATAGCTTCCTGAAAAATCAGATAGAGATCATAGGCAGTTGTATAATGATTTTCATCAGTAAGGCCATGAGGATTTGTGAAATGGGTGTCCACTGCCCCCAGCTGATGTGCGGTTTTATTCATTTCCTCCGCAAATGCCTCAATACTCCCTGCCATATGAACGGCAATGGCCGCACCAGCGTCATTTCCAGAGGGAAGCATCAGACCGTAAAGCAGCTGCTCCATCGTCAAAGTATCTCCAGGCGCAATGTGGCAAAGAGATGCTCCCGGCTCTGTAATCACTGTTTCCTGTCCCACAGTAACCGATTCCTCCAAATCACCGTCCCGAACAGCAATCAAAGCTGTCATAATTTTGGTAATACTTGCAGGATTCATTCTCTCATATGGATTTTTCTGAATCAAAACCTCTCCGTCTTTCAGAGAAAAAACGCCTGCAGCCTTAGCAGTCACGGTACTGTCCGGCTCCGGTTCATCTCCCATAATCACACAAAGAGCTGATGCAAAAGAAGGCGCCTGCAACCGTTCATCCGGTATCTGTTCAATCATTGCTGTCATTTTTTCCGGTCCATAGTCATAAACTGCATCCTTCTGTCCACAGCCAGACAGCAGAAAAGCCACCGCGGCCAGGGCCGGATAATATCTGCGCATCTGTTTCAAAGCATATTCTCCTATCGATACATCTCACGCCATTCCAAATCACCGCGGCCAAGAGCGCGAATCAGCAGCTCTGCTGTAGCCAGATTGGTGGCAAGGGGAATATTGTAGGTATCACACAAATGCACTACATCATTTACATTAGGCTCATGAGACTTTGGCGTCAGCGGATCCCGAAGAAAAATCACCATATCCATCTCATTATGCTCGATCTGGGATGCCAGCTGCTGCTGACCGCCCAAATGACCTGCCAGGTACTTATGGACATTCAGGTTGGTAACCTCCTCTACCAAACGGCCTGTTGTTCCTGTCGCATAAAGTTCATGCTTAGAAAGTATGCCTCTGTATGCAATGCAGAAATTCTGCATCAGCTTTTTCTTGGAATCATGTGCAATCAAACCGATATTCATATGATAAATAACCTCCTTTAGTAGTTACTGTTTCTTCGTTGAAGTCCAACATTTAATGCTATACCAATACCAAAATAACTTCCTATCAGGGAACTGACTCCATAGCTGATAAAAGGAAGAGGAAGTCCTGTATTGGGAAAAATCCCGGTTGCTACTGCAATATTGGAAAAGCTCTGAAAGGCCAGCTGTCCTGCCAGCCCTACACAGAGAAGCTTTCCAGCCATATCCTTTGCTCTGGCTGCCATGATCAGACATTCAAAAACAATCAGGGCAATCAGAAGAATCACCAGAGCGCAGCCGATAAAACCAAGCTCCTCACCAACAACCGCAAATATAAAATCAGTCTGTTCCTCTGAAAGAAAATTTCCGTTTTTAACGGAAGCCAGCGTATTATTATTCAGTCCTTTTCCATGAAGCATACCTGATCCAATAGCCATAATGGAATTTTTCTGCTGTAAATTTGCTTCTGCATATTGACTGGGATTCACAAATGCCAAAATCCGTTTCGCCTGATATTCATGGAGAAAAGGAACCATATGATACTGCAGCAGATAAACAAACAAAACGCCGCAGGGAATTACCACGGCCACCCCGCCTAAAATCCAGCGGTAACTGATACCGGCTGCAAACAGTATACATAGAAAAACAAACATAGTTACCAAATCCGTTGAAAGATCCGGCTGTTCATAAATCAGAAGAAACACCATCAGATACAAAGCTGCGCCAAGAGCCAGCACAGTCGGCCGGTTGATCTTCTCCTGATTTTTTGAAAAAAACCAGGAGAAGAATACGATCAGGCCAATTTTTGCAAATTCTGAAGGCTGTATCTGTCCAATTCCCGGAAGCACAAGCCATCTGGTTGCACCTCCGCGGCTGACTCCGGCTACAAGTACTGCAATCAGTCCTGCGATACAAATCCCATATATAAATGGAGCAAGGGACAGAACTTTGTGGTAATCTAACAGGGACAGTCCTATTACAAGCACCAGCCCCACAGCAATTCCCATAATCTGTTTCCCAACTACAGCCATATCCTGATTTGTCGCACTCCTAATCAAAAGGACCCCCAGAATATTCAGCAGTAACACATAAAGGAATAAACGGTAGTTGTAATTCCTGAAGTTATAATTTAAAAACATTCTTCATTCCTCTTAGCTGTAAATTGACGGATAGGGAAGGTAGCAGACAGAACAGGCAGTCCTTCTCTGGTTCCCGCAGCTTCCATTCTGGTCAGGCGCAGATCCATCTGTCCAGAATCCACCTCAGCATAGCGGGACAGAACCACAACCAGATCGTCTCGGATCCGGCTTAACAACCCCGGACTTAAATACGCTTTATCCGCCACCAGAAGAAGCTTCAGACGGCTGCGCGCAATCGCTCCGGAATTGCTTTTGTGAAACAACATCATCTGTCTCATCATGGCACGCCCTCCTATGCTCTTTTCAAAAAGCCGGAAATGCGAACCAGAATTCCCCGATGAGGATCCAAATCAAGAAATGGAACAGATTCTCCTGTGATTCGTTTGCAGATGTTTAAATATGCCTGCCCGGCCACAGTATCTGTGTCTACCAAAGGTTCCCCCTGATTTGCAGAGATCACAACGTCCTCGTCATCCGGTACCGCTCCTATGACATTCACTGCCAGGATATCGGCTACGTCTGCTACGGACATCATATCTCCTCTCCGCACCATATCCATCCGTACACGATTCACAATCAGGTCAATCTCCTGCATCTGGGAAGCCTCCAGAAGGCCGATGATGCGATCTGCGTCACGAATGGCTGATACCTCAGGTGTTGTCACCACCAAAGCTCGGTCTGCACCGGCTATGGCGTTCTGGAAACCCTGCTCAATTCCGGCTGGGCAATCCAGAAGAATATAGTCAAACTCTTCTCTCAAATCCTCCACAAGCTTACGCATCTGTCCCGGATTCACAGAGGACTTGTCCCTGGTCTGGGCTGACGGCAGCAGATAAAGGTTTTGACATCTTTTGTCTCTTATCAGGGCCTGCTTCATACGGCAATTGCCTTCTACCACATCCACCAGATTGTAAATAATCCGGTTTTCCAGTCCCATTACCACATCTAGATTACGCAGGCCGATATCTGTATCAATCAGCACAACGCTGTAGCCCAGCAATGCCAGACCTGTTCCGATGTTGGCAGTGGTGGTAGTCTTGCCGACCCCGCCTTTTCCAGAAGTAATTACCATGACTTCGCTCATAGCTATCCTCCTGAAAATTTTCTACCTATCCATTTTACATGAAAATCACAAATATTTCCAGTATTAATTCAAATTTAATATACTAAAATAAGATTTTTTTATGGCTTTCGTACAAATATTACAATTTTCAACACTTGCTATCATCGGACCGCGCCCCAGTTTTCTGCCCTTATCGCCATAATGCATACTAAGATCAGCAATCTTGATCTGAAGAGGCGCCATTTCCATGGCAGCCACAACCGCTTCCCGGTTTCCGGAAACCCCAGCGTGAACTGTCCCACGCAGTTCTCCCAGAATAATAATGTTTCCTTTTGCCGTTACTCTGGCACCATGCTGAACATCTCCTATCACCACAATGCTGGCTTCTGATTCCAGTGCTTCTCCCCGATGAAGATTTCCACGATAAAACTGACCTGTCCGGGCAGACAGCTCCATCAGCTTCTGGTTCAGGGCTTTTTCGCACCGCTCAATCCGGTTTGCATCATGATCAATCAGACACAAAATCTCCACACCGGAATTCTCTGTAATCGTGTTTACAATCTGAAATTCTTCTTTGGAAGTAAGCTCTCTTCCCTCCAGCATCAGCGCCATCTGGATATTTCCCCAGAATCTGGCATTTTCCCGAAATTTGGCTGCCAGCTCGGCAATCAGCTCCTCAAATCCACAGTCGGGATCAAGGATAACTGTCATGCCTGACTTGCTGCTTTTGATCACAATTTTGTTTTTCAACTTTTTTCCCCGCTTTCCATTGAAAATATCAGTCTCCGATGGTTACATTGGAAACATCCAGCGCGCCGGTGTTTAAAATGTAATCCAAATCGGTATATCCGTAGTAGAAGCGGTATACGTTCTTTGCGACCATGGCCGCATTGGACGAAGAATATCCATAAGGGATATTTACCGTTACACAAATTTCCGGGTTGGTATAAGGTCCATATGAGATAAAGAATGCATGGTTTCCTCTGGTTCGGATCTCCTGAGCCGTACCTGTTTTACCTGCAATATCCACCTCCAGGTTCTGGAAAATCTTTTTAGCAGAACCGTCTGCTACTACGCCCCGCATTCCCTGCTGGACTGCATCCCAGGTAGAATCTGCTATCTCAACATGACCGGTCACCTCCGGTGTGTAATCCTGAATCAAATTGCCTTCAGAATCTGTCATCTTATCCAGAAGGCTCAAATCAAATACCGTTCCCCGATTGGCAATCGCTGCCACATAACGGGAAAGTTGAACATTGGAATAGGAATTGGTTCCCTGTCCCATGGCAGAACGCTCCGGATCCTCTGTGGTCATTTCCGGCATACTTTCCGGAATTTCAATGCCGGACGGCCGGTTCAGACCAAACATGGAAGCATATTCCCGAAGCTTGCCGATTCCCATATCCGTAGAATAAATCAAAGTATCCTTATTTGTAGAAAGCCGGTGAGCCACCTCTGCTACGAAATAGTTACAGGAATTGGCAATTCCTCCCACTACGTTCAGAGGGCCATGGCGCCCAGGATAAATCCAGCATTTGATCGCAGGACTTACCTCTGTGTATTCGCCGGTACACTCAATGGTTTCCTCCAGGCCAATCACGCCCTCCTCCAGACCGGCAATGGCTGTTATTGGTTTAAAGGTAGAGCCCGGCGCCTTCTTTGCCTGTGTGGCATTGTTATAGAGTGGAAGAGATAAATCATTGGTCAGCTGGCTGTAATAGGCCGCGTCTACAGTGCCTGACATTTTATTGTTGTCGTAGCTGGGGTAGGTAACCAGCGCCCGAACCTCGCCTGTATTCACATCTGTAATTACCACGCCTGCCGTACAGGGATCCAGAGCCAGCTGAGCCGGTGTCAGTTCAATATTTTTAATTTTATCCCGGATAAAGCTAAACGCATAATCATTTCCGTTAACCGTCAGAAGATGTACCTGATTCTCATCATACGGAAGAACCCCCTGGGCATACAGAGCCAGACACAGCTGTTTCCCTGTAATCACACCATTATTAATCAGATAGCGGTAAATCAGCTTGGTAAAGCTGATATCTCCCTCCAGATGGCTCAGAACATATTCCACCAGCACACCATAAATATCATCCGCGCTGGAATACTTGCTTTCTACCTCCAGCTTGGTAGTATCAATCCATCCGTCTGCAATTCCTCTGTAAAGATAATCCCGCAGGCTGATTTCATCCTTTTTCCAAGCATTGTAGGTATCACTTGCCGTATCAATATTTTTTTCGTTAATAATTCCTACCTCGCTGGATGAAAGATAGTTGTAGATATAAACCATATAAGCCATCATATCCTGGGGAAGATCCTTCATTACGGCTGCATGCTCGCTCATCAGCTCATAGCGAAGCTGCTCAAGGATCGCAGCTTCTGAATTCCGGTAAATCCGGTAAATTTCCTTTTCAATGTCAGAGGCATCCTCCAGAGCCATTTTACTCAACGAAAGTACGTTGTTGTTAATCAGCTGATAATACGCATCCTTTACTGGAATCTTGATTTTGGAAGCATCTACTGCATCCATGGCATCTACGTCCTCATTTACAAGTCCATCTGCCAGAATTCCCGCCAGCTGCTGTTCAATCAAATGATAGATTCCCACCTGAAGATCCCGGTCAATCGTCAGATAAATATCATTTCCCGTTGTAGGCTGAACCTCAGAAACAACCTCCATAACACTTCCCATGTTATTGACAATCAGCTCTGTGTGTCCCTTTCCTCCCTGAAGCTCCAGCTCCATAGACGACTCAATACCGGTTCTTCCCACAACATCGTTAATATCGTAATCCGGATTTTCCTTCTGCAGCTCCTGAAGCTGTTCCTCCTGCACCTTTCCCGTATATCCGATAATAGGGGCAAAATAAACGCTGTCATTGTATTTGCGGATAGTCGTCTGCTCAATTCCAACACCCTGAAGTTCATCCATATGCTCCATGATATCTGCCACAGTTTCCTCGTCTATCTGTCCCGTAATCACGCTGGTTTCGTATTTTTTATATGCAATCAGCGACATGGTATACCGGATATCCACAATCTGCAGAGCTTCGTCATCTGTCAAAATTACAGGATTCCCGTTTTCATCCTTCATCTCGCCCAGCTTGTACCGGTTGTACCTGGTTTCAAAAGCCTCCCGGGCGGTGGCTGAAGCCTCCTCGGGCTTCAGCTCATCCACAGAACGCCTGCCATAATAATCCCGGAGAAACCGTTTCACTGCCGCTCCGGAACCGGAGGTATAAACCATCTCTCCATTTTCATTCAGTGCAATTTCCAGACGTCCCTCTGCCCGATATCCGTGACGGTTGAGAATATGCACAAGCTTTAACAGCATATTATTCATAGATGCGCTGTCCGGATAAGCTCCTGTGTCCTGAATGCTGACAACATAGGCCAGCTCATTATAAGCAAGAAGCCTGCCATTGCGATCATAAATATTGCCGCGGGTTCCCGGTGTATCCACCGTCTTGGCCGTCAGCTGAACATACTCATCCAGATACTTTTCTCCATTGACAATCTGCAAGTCAAACAGCTTGAAAATCAGAATGGCAAACATACCGGTGAACATCAGCGCCAGCGCAAAAATTCGTGAACCCAATATCTTTTTTGCTGTTTCCCGTAATATTTCCAGTAAATCCTTCAGCACGTTTTTCAGTCTCTCCTGTTTTCCATCTCTTCCAGTCTTCTGTTTGTAAACAGAAAGAACCGGTAAATCAGCAATGTAGTAACTACCGTAAAAATAGTCTCCGGAATCACAATCTCCCGCACATAATAAAAAATATCCAGACGGTTTCTAATCAGAAACCGGAACACATAAATATATACGTTATAAATCAGTTCGTTTACCAGGCTCATTACAAGCGGCAGATTGATATAATCCTCGTAATAGTATTTGGTGCAGATGCCGTTAAAATAACCGACATTCACAAACAGCAGGGTAAAAAATCCGAACGGACCGCTGTAAAACAAATCCAGCAGAATTCCTGCCACAAGACCATAATACATCCCCGCCTCTTTTCCATAGATAAAACCAAAGGAAAAGGTCAGAATCAGCAGCAGGTTCGGTGATGCTGACAAAAAAGGAATCAGCGGAATCACACAATTCTGAATGGTAAATGCCAGTACCAGCAGCAGCACGTTGATTAAAAACCGTTTCATGTTTATTCCCCCTGACCTGACGGGCCTGTCCCAGGGGGAACCGGAGAAGCCTGTTCTCCCTGCAGCCCAGGAAATGCCTGAATCTGAACCTCTCCCTGAGAAGGAGTCGTCTGTTCCTGCTGGTTCTGAATACCTTCTCCGTTTTCCCTGCGGGCTGGCGCAGTCTCTCTGTTTACTGGTGGCTCTATCTCTCGCTCCTGCCTTTCAGCCTCCGTCTCTAGAGGAGCAGCGGTTTCTGCCGGACGGCTCTCTGACTCTTCTTCCCCGCGTTCCGGGATCTCTGCTGTGGATGACTCCACTTCCCCGTTTGCAGCCGTACTTTCACCGGATCCGTCCTGGGCTGTGCCTTCTCCTTCCTGCTGGCTGATATGAGCCTTAATCAGCTCATCCTGTGTCATCTCCGCCTTCAGCTGTGTAACCACCAAAACCTCCTGGAGACTGTCAAACTGCGCTACAGGAACCAGATATCCGGATTTCGTCAGTCTGGTGGAATCTGTCGTAATGTCAGACGCATATCCAATCAAAATTCCTGGCAGAAACTTAGAGCTGATATTAGACGTAACAATTCTGTCTCCATTTTTAATATCTCCATCTGTAGCAATATTGGTAATCCTGAGACGGCCTTCTCCAAACAGAGTCAGATCCCCGGCCACAATACAGGAATCGCCCGACTGCTGAGCCATAGCGCTGACGCGGCTTACATCGTCTATAATCGAACGTACTGTGGCATAGTGAGCCCCTACATCCGTGACAATGCCTACCAGACCGCCTCCGGCCATAACATTGGCATCTACCCGGACTCCATCTGCAGCTCCCTTATCAATGCGGAATACCTGGAACCAGTCTCCAGAATCCTTGGCAATGACCCGGGCGCCGATTTTTTCATACTGCATATATTCCTGATCCAAATCATAAAGCTGACGCAGACGCTCCAGTTCAAACTGTTCAGACTGAAGGCGGCTGTTTTCCTCAATCAGCTGATCAATCTGAGCCTGAAGAACCTCTTTTTCATCCATGGCACTCTTCAGCCTGCTGAAATTGCTGATCCCGTTGTACAGGGACGTTCCTGCTTTATTAACACCTGACTGAATAGGGTTCAGAAAAAATCCGATACTGGTTCTCAGTGGATTCAAAAAACCATCCACAAAAGACGTGACCACTATCAAAATAATGCAGAATACACACAGACCAATTAAAACGTATTTACTGCGTTTTGACTCCATTTATAACAATCCTCGTTCTTTCATACTGACATACGCGCTGTCTCCAATCACAATATGATCCAAAAGACGGATCCCCATAAGCTCTCCGGCCTTGCGAACCCGTTCTGTTAATAGAATATCCTCTTTGCTGGGCTCCGGATCTCCGCTGGGGTGATTGTGCACCAGAATCAGACTCACAGCCTGATAGCGCAGTGCCTCAATATAGATCTCTCTGGTACCGGCTAAGGAAGCGTTGACAGTGCCCTTGGACATCATCCGCTCTCCAATCAGCATTTGCCGGGTATTAAACATCATCAGGAAAAACTGCTCCTGCTCCATATGCCGCAGATCCTCCCGGTAATATGCTGCAACCTGTTCCGGTTCCTCAAATCGCATAACTCTTTCCATATGCTTCTTTTTCCAGATTCTGCGGGAAAGCTCACCAATACACATCAGCTGAACTCCCTTCACCTTTCCGATTCCCTTCACAGACATAAGCTGCGGCAGGGAAAGATGCAAAAGCCCTAAAATACCCTCTCCCGGGCAGTTTAAGGCCAGAATCCGTTCTGCCAGTTCCAGAGAATTCTCCCCCTTTGAGCCGGTGCGGAGAATAATGGACAGAAGCTCTGCGTCTGTCAGATGTTCTGCGCCCTCCCTCATACACCGCTCATAGGGTCTGGAACTGTTTGGCAGTTCTTTCATTTTCATATGTCTCATCATTTCCTCCTTACGTGACTCTCCGGTACGAAACAGGAAATGAATCCGTGTCTTAGTTTACCACAAAACACAAGCTCTGTATACAAAAAATGGAAATCTTTAGAATGTATTAATAATTCCCGCATCTACCATTTTCTGCATAGATTTCATAATTCCCAGCTTGGCATGATACCAGGTCAGGCCTCCCTGGAAATAAACCGCATAAGGCGGTTTGATGGGGCCGTCTGCAGAAAGTTCAATAGAAGAGCCCTGAACAAATGCGCCTGCTGCCATAATAACCGGAGCATCGTATCCCGGCATATCCCACGGCTCTGGCGTTACAAAGCTGTCTACCGGCGCTGCTGCCTGAATTCCCTGACAGAAAGCAATCACTCCCTCCGGAGTTCCAAAAGTAACAGCCTGGATAATATCATGGCGGGATTCACTTCCGTTCGGTACAACAGCAAAGCCCAGCTTTTCATAAATATTAGCTGCAAAAATAGCTCCCTTTAAAGCGCCTGCCACAACAGTCGGTGATAAGAACAGGCCCTGATAAAAGGACTGATTCAATCCCAGGCTCGCTCCCACCTCTTTTCCAAGTCCCGGTGCACTTAAACGATAGGAAGCCCGGTCGATACAGTCTTTGCGTCCCACAATATAACCTCCGATAGGAGCCAGACCGCCGCCAGGATTCTTAATCAGAGAACCTACAATCATGTCTGCACCTACGTCAGTAGGCTCTATCCGTTCTACAAATTCTCCGTAGCAGTTGTCCACCATACAGATAACATCCGGCTTCACACTCTTTACAAAAGAAATCAGCTGGCCGATTTTTTCTACAGACAAAGTAGGACGGGTGGCATAGCCCTTAGAACGCTGAATCGTTACCAGCTTTGTTTTCTCATTGATTGCTTTTCTGATATTTTCAAAATCAAAGGAACCATCCTCTAATAAATCCACCTGGCGGTACACCACTCCGTATTCCTTTAAGGAGCCTACAGAATCACGGATTCCAATTACCTCCTCCAGAGTATCATAGGGCTTTCCAACAGGTGAAAGAAGTTCATCGCCTGGACGAAGATTTCCGGAAAGAGCCACATGAAGAGCATGAGTTCCACTGATAAGCTGAGGGCGAACCAGTGCACTTTCACCATGAAAGGCCTTGGCATACACCTCCTCCAGAACATCACGGCCCAGATCATTATAGCCATATCCGGTAGTCGCTGCAAAGTGAATATCACTGACTCTGGCCTCCTGCATGGCTTTTAACACCTTCATCTGGTTATACTCTGCAGTTTCATCAATCGCCTCAAACCGCTCCTTTAACTGTGCCTCTATCTCTGTGCAGAATTTCTGCACAGCCGGGGTAATCCCAAGACCTTCATACATTGCCTCTAATTCCATAGTTTCTTCCTCCTGATTTGTCATTCTTCTGTTATTTTCTTAATGCTTTTTCGCTTCTTCCTATTCCGAAGTCTTTTCCATATTATTCAGAATCCCTTCCAGAATCCTGGATTTATCGAATTCATAATCCTCCAGCTTTATCCATCTTACATCCCGCTCTCTGCGGAACCAGGTCAGCTGACGCTTGGCAAAATGCCTGGTGTCCCTTTTCAGCACATAAACTGCCTCATCTAAGGTGCATCTGCCGTCCAGATAGTCAAGGATTTCCTTATAGCCCAGTCCCTGCATAGCCACCATCGTCCTGGTACATCCCATTTCCTTTAATCGGCGAACCTCCTCTATCAGACCTGCTTCCAGCATCTGATCCACTCTCTGTTCAATACGGCGGTACAGTCTTTCGCGCTCGCAGGTTAAAACGTAATAGTATAAATCATAAGGAGATTCTTTCTGCCGCTCCTTCCGGTTGTGGCTGGAAATCTGCTGTCCTGTTAAGCGGTAAAACTCAATCGCCCGAATCACACGTTTTACATTATTGGGATGAATCGCCTCTGCCGAATCCGGATCCACTTGCCGGAGAAGCCCGTGCAGATATTCCGGCCCTTTTTCTTTTGCTTCCTGCTCCAACTCCTCCCGAATATGAGAGGTATCCTCATTTTCTGTAAAATCAATGCTATAGGCCAGCGCCTGAATATAGAATCCGGTTCCCCCTGTTACAATGGGAACATGGCCCCGGGCATAAATCCCCTCCATGGCCTCCCTTGCCATTGCCTGAAACCTGGTTACATTAAATTCTTCCCAGGGCTCCAGAACATCAATCAGATGATGGCGAATCCCGTCCATTTCCTCAGGCATAATTTTGGCAGAGCCAATATCCATATGACGGTATACCTGCATAGAATCTGCACTGATAATCTCTCCGTTCACAGCCTTTGCCAGGCTGATTGACAGCTCCGTTTTTCCCACCGCTGTAGGCCCGGTCAGCACAATCAATTTCTTTTTCACATGAACTCCTTTCCATTTTCCTCCATGCTCATCCGCTGATTCTGTCAGACAATCCGCTTGAATTTCTTTTCCAACTCATATTTTGTCATAGAAACAATGGTCGGACGCCCGTGGGGGCACGCATAAGGATTATCCAGCTCCAAAAGCTGGTCAATCAGACGGTCTGCTTCTGCCGCACTCATATGGTGATTTCCTTTTACCGCCGCCTTACAGGACATGGAAGCTACTTTTTCATATATCATGTCAGGATTTCCCGCCATTCCGTCCTCAGAAAGGCCGTCAATCATCTCCATCAGCAAATCCTTTTTTGCTATGGAAAAGAGATTGTCCGGAACTCCGCGAACTGCAAATTCCCGTCCTCCAAAGGGTTCAATCTCAAACCCGATATCCGTAAAATAACGAAGGTTCTGCTGCAGCATTACCTGCTCCCTGCTGCCAAGAGTCAGAATAATCGGCGGATTTACCATCTGACAGGTATACTGTCTTGTTTTCAGTGTCGCCATGGTTTTTTCATACAACACCTTTTCATGAGCCGCATGCTGATCAATAATGTAAAGGCTTTGATTAAACTCTACCAGCCAGTAGGTGTCAAACAGCTGTCCAATCAGCTTGTGTCGGCTCCGGCTCTTTTCATCGAGAAGCTTTTCCTCAAAGAGGTCCATTTGCTGTCCCTGTTTTTCTTCCTCGCACTTTTCTTCTGTCTGTACGTCTATAGGGGAAGCTGTTTCCCTGCTGCCTAAAAGCAGGGCAGTCAGCTCTTCGTTAACCTCCCTGTGCTTCTCATCAGACGAAGAAGAATTTGTGCTGCCGTAGGCAGCTCTCTCGTCCTTTACCACGCAGACGGACTCCTCCGGGTTTTTAAGCTCCGGTTCTTTCGTCTCTGTTTGTCTCAGAGGTCTAAGCTCCGGCTTTCTCGCTTCTTCCTGCTTCAGCGGTCCAAATTCCAGTTCCCGCGTTCCTTCCTGCTTCAGCGGTCTAAGCTCTGACACTTTCGTCTCTTTTGATTTCAGCAGTCCAAACTCCGGCTGAATCTGTCTGGCTCCTGCTGCCCGGCTGCTCTCTCCTGACCACACGGAGTCCTTCGACCGGGGCTGAAATCCTGCATCTCTTCCCGGAGATACCGCCTCCTCATGACGCTGCGATGCCCGCCCCATAGAAAGCTCCGGCTTTCCGCTCAGTGTTCTTTTTCCTTCCCTCAAGGCTCCGAAACTGCTTTTTTCCTCCAGCTCCACCTGCGGAATCAGTTCTCTGTGATCCAGAGCCTGAGACAGCGCATCTCGAACCATGCGAAACATCAGCTCACTGTCTCGAAACCGCAGCTCCATTTTTGTCGGATGTACATTCACATCCAGAAACTCAGGTTCAATGGTAAAATGAAGAAGAGTAAAGGGATATTTGTGCTGCATCATATAAGGCTTGTAGGCTTCCTCAATCGCCCTGCAGATAATTCCGCTTTTGATATAACGCCCGTTAATAAAATAATTTTCAAAATTCCGGTTATTTCTTGCAATCACAGGCTTTCCAATAAATCCCTTCACTGACACCGCTTCACCTGCTTTGTCCACCGGCAGCAGGCTGGCTGCAATCTCTCTGCCAAAGACCGTATAAATAATATCTTTTACATTGTGATTTCCAGAGGTGTGCAGCTTGTTCTGATTGTTCTGAATAAACCGGATCGAAATTTCCGGATGAGATAAGGCGATTTTTTCCACCAGATCTGCCACATGAGCCCCTTCCGTTGCAGCAGTTTTCAAAAATTTCTTCCGCACTGGCGTATTGTAAAACAGGTTTCTCACAATAAACGTCGTTCCATCCGGAGAACCGATTTCCTCACACCCCGTTTCCAGACCGCCCTCAATCTGATACCGGGTTCCTGTAAGTGAGCCTGCCGTCTTCGTAATAACCTCGACCTGGGAAACCGCTGCAATACTGGATAAGGCCTCTCCCCGAAAGCCCAGAGAAGAGATCGTAAACAAATCCTCTACGGACTGTATCTTACTGGTGGAATGACGCAGAAAGGCCAGAGGAAGTTCTTCCCTGGGAATTCCGCATCCATTATCCGTTACCCGAATAAAGGAAATTCCTCCATCCCGGATCTCCACAGTTACAGCTGTCGCTTTCGCATCCACTGCATTTTCCAGAAGCTCCTTTACCACAGAAGCAGGACGCTCAATGACCTCACCGGCTGCGATTTTATTAATCGTGCTCTGATCCAGCACATGAATATTGGGCATGGCTTATTCTCCTATCCTTCCTGTCCGCTCCACCTGTTTTTCAGCTTTGTCTGAAGACGGTAGAGGGTATTCAGCGCATCAATGGGCGTCATATTTCCCAACTCCATATCTTTGATTTCCTGGATAATATCATCCTCTCGGACAGTATCAAATAACGTCAGCTGACTCATTTCCACATCGTCTGGTTTCGGAACTGGTTTATGGGAAGAAGCAGAGGCATTTGCACCGGCAATCTCTCTGGTTCTAGCTGTCAGATCCGTATCTACCAGCTGCTCCACCAGCTCCTTCGCACGATTAATTACCGTATCCGGGACACCAGCCAGCTTTGCCACCTGAATTCCATAGCTTTTATCTGCTCCGCCCTTGACGATTTTACGCAGAAATACAATATCATCGCCCTGCTCCTTGACTGCGATACAGTAGTTGTTTACCCCGCTCATCAGCCCCTCCAGCTCTGTCAGCTCGTGATAATGAGTGGCAAACAGTGTTTTTGCTCCCAAAAGCCTGGTGTTGCTGATATGTTCTACCACAGCCCAGGCAATACTGAGACCGTCAAAGGTACTGGTTCCCCGTCCGATTTCATCAAGAATCAACAGACTGTTTCTGGTAGCGTTTCTCAGAATATTGGCTACCTCTGTCATTTCCACCATAAACGTACTCTGTCCGCTGGCCAGATCATCTGACGCACCTACCCGTGTAAAAATCCGATCACAGATGCCGATATTGGCCTGAGATGCAGGTACAAAGCTTCCAATCTGAGCCATCAGCACAATCAAAGCTGTCTGACGCATATAGGTAGATTTGCCGGCCATATTGGGACCAGTAATAATGGAAATCCTGTTTTTGCCATTATCCAGATAAGTATCATTAGATACAAACAGATCATCCCGCATCATTTTTTCTACCACAGGATGTCGTCCTGCCTTAATCTGAATTACACCCTTTTCATTGATAGAAGGCTTCACATAATCATTCCTGGTGGCCACAGTAGACAAAGAGGCGTATACATCAGTTTCCGCAATCGCCCGGGCCGTTTTCTGGATCCGTACCACCTGAGCTCCTACTGCATCCCGAACCTGACAAAACAGCTCATACTCCAGAGAAAACAGCTTATCCTCAGCGCCCAGAATTACATCCTCAAGCTCCTTTAACTCATCCGTTGTATAACGCTCTGCGTTGGTCAGAGTCTGCTTGCGAATAAAATAATCAGGGACCAGGTCCTTAAAGGAATTGGTTACCTCAAAATAATATCCAAATACCTTATTGTATTTGACCTTCAGATTCTTAATTCCCGTTTTATCCCGCTCTCTGGCTTCCAGCTCCGCCAGCCATGTTTTTCCCTCTGTCTTTGCATGGCGCAGACGGTCTGCCTCCTCATGAAAGCCGTCCCGGATAATTCCTCCTTCCCGGACAGTTACAGGAGGTTCCTCTGCAATAGCACGGCTGATCAGATCGTTTAAATCCTCCAGAGGATCCATTTCCTCCTCCAGCGCTTTTAAATTGGCACAGGTAAACTCCTGAAGCAGCTGCTTCATGTAAGGAACCATGGCAATGGAATTGCGGAAAGCTAACAGATCCCTGGGATTTGCAGATTTGTAGCTGATGCGCCCAATCAGACGCTCCAAATCATAAACCGGATTTAAATATTCCCGCAGTTCCTCCCTGCTGATATAATTCATATTCAGCTCTTCAATGGCCTTCTGACGCTCCAGAATCTCTTCTTTATGAATCAGGGGCTGCTCAATCCAGGTTCTTAACAATCTGGCGCCCATGGCGGTTCTTGTCTTATCCAGAACCCAGAGAAGGCTTCCGCGCTTCTGCTTTTCCCGCATGGTCTCCAAAAGCTCCAGATTCCTTCTGGTGGAAGAATCAAGAACCATATAGTTGCCTGTGGAATACGGCACAATGGAAGTCAGGTGATCCATCGTCGTCTTCTGTGTCTCATACAAATACTGAAGCACTGCTCCTGCTGCAATCACGCCACTGTCGTAATCTCCAAGGCCCAGCCCCTCCAGACCATTTACCTTAAAATGCTCCTTCAGCACCTTTCTGCAGCTTTCATCCTGAAAATAATGAGAATCCACAGCAGAAACAGCAAAATGATATCTGTCCTTCATCTCATCCAGACTGATTCCTGACATGGCAAAGGCATCATTATATATGATTTCTGCTGGGGAAAATTTATTAATTTCATCAAAAAGAGAGCGTTCCGATCCAACCTCCGTCACCAGAAAATCTCCGGTCGTAATATCAGCCACCGACACTCCCATTTTGTCTCCCAGATAAACAATCGCCATCAGGTAGTTGTTCTTTGTCTCATCCAGAGCCTGACTGCTGGTAATTGTGCCGGGAGTCACCACCCGGATTACTTCCCGCTTCACCAGTCCCTTTGCCTGTTTGGGATCCTCCATCTGCTCCGCAATTGCAACCTTATAGCCCTTCTGCACCAGGCGGCTCAGATAGCTGTCCACAGCGTGATAAGGGACGCCGCACATGGGCGCCCTTTCCTCCAGTCCGCATTCCTTTCCAGTCAGCGTGATTTCCAGTTCTCTTGACGCTGTCAGTGCATCATCAAAAAACATCTCGTAGAAATCCCCCAGCCGATAAAACAGAATACAGTCCTGATATTGTTTTTTGGTCTCCATATATTGGGCCATCATTGGTGATAATCCAGCCACGTTCTGTTACTCCTTCTTCTGTCCGTCTTCTCTAAATTTTCCCATATAATAAAATCCCTTGGATTCCTCCAGGTAAACATCTACAATTTTTCCAATCAGAGACTCGTCCCCAGGGAAATGAACCACAGTATTGTTGCTCATTCTGCCGGTCACATATCCCTCCTGATGGTCATCCAGGCTTTCCACAAGCACCTTCTGCACCGTTTTTTCATCTCTGCCGCAAACCTCTGCTGAAATCTGCTGAACCTCCTTTAAAAGCCGGTCAAACCGATTTTTCACCACATCCTCCGGAACCTGTTCCATAGCTGCAGCAGGCGTTCCCGTTCTCTTGGAGTAAATAAAAGTAAAGGCACTGTCATACCGTACCCGACGAACCACGTCCAGAGTTTCCTCAAAATCCTCCTCCGTCTCCCCCGGGAAGCCCACAATAATATCTGTGGTCAGAGAAATCCCCGGCACAGCGCTGCGAATTTTGTCCACAAGCTCCAGATACTGTTCCTTAGTATAGCGGCGGTTCATAATCTTTAAAATGCGGCTGCTTCCTGACTGCAGCGGCAGATGCAGATGGGTGCATACCTTTTTGCAGTCTCTCATGGCCTCAATCAGCTCATCAGAAAGATCCTTAGGGTGAGAAGTCATAAAGCGAATTCTCTCCAGCCCCTCAATCTCGTTTATTTCACGCAGAAGCTGAGCAAAGGTAATCGGAGTTTCCAGATTCTTTCCATAGGAATTTACATTCTGTCCAAGAAGCATAACCTCTACAACACCGTCTGCCACCAGTTTTCTGATTTCATCCAGAATATCCTCCGGCCTGCGGCTTCTCTCTCTTCCCCGCACATAGGGAACAATACAATAGCTGCAGAAGTTATTGCAGCCAAACATAATGTTCACCCCTGACTTAAAGGGGTATTTTCTGTCTACAGGAAGCTCCTCCACAATCTGATCCGTCCCTTCCCAAACATCTACCACCATTTTACGGTTTTCCAGCATTCTGCGACAAAGCAGCTCTGCCAGCTTAAAAATATTGTGAGTTCCGAAAATCAAATCCACAAACGAATAGCTTTTCTTAATTTTTTCAATAACAGACGGCTCCTGCATCATGCATCCGCAAAGGGCAATCATCATATCCGGCTGTTTTTTCTTCAGGGTATGCAGATATCCCAGACGTCCGTAAACCTTCTGGTTTGCATTATCCCGCACGGTACAGGTATTATAAAGGACAAAATCTGCATGCTCTGAATCGATCTCCTTTAAGCCTGCCTGCTCCAGAATACCGGAAAGCTTTTCAGAATCCCGGGCATTCATCTGGCATCCAAAGGTAGCAATATGAAAGGTGCCATATTTTCCCTCTGCCTGAAGCTGACCTAAAAGCCTGCTGCCATACCGTCCAGCCGCCTCCCCGCTGTCTACCAGTGCATCAAACCTATCCTTCCAGAGAGTTCGAGCCTGTTCAATAAAATAATACTGGCGGGCTCCCTCTTCTGCCGGAGCCTGCTGCTGCATCTTATCAAATCTCTGAATCTTGTTTTCTTTGTTCATATCTGAAATCCTCTTTGCAATCTGTTTCTGTAAGCGAAAAAATCCAAACCATTATATCACAAAATGGGCCGGTTGCAAAGCATCTGCCCCTGCTGGCTTCCCTGTTCTGAAATCCACACATTCCGCCGGATCATAATAAATCTGGTCTGACGCTGTAAGTACCGCTTTTCCATCCTCAACATCTACAATACTGACTGCACAGTTGGGCGGAACCTTTCCATGCCAGAAATTTTCCTTATCCTCGTATACATTGTTAAGGATTCCTCTGCAGGCACAGCCGTGGCTGGCAATCAGAATGGTCTTATCCTGATAGCTGCGTGACTTGAGCAGCCCCTGAAAAAAGGATCTTGTACGAACGCAGAGATCTGCTATACATTCTCCATCCTCAGCATTCTGAAAGTGGAAGGGATCCTCATAAAAATCCTGAAAATGCTCTGAGGGAATCTGAAAATTATGTTTCCGGCTTCCCAGTCCCTCCCAGGAACCAAAGCTGATTTCGCTAATCCGGGCATCCTCAAAAATGGGAATGGATTTCCCTTCTGTTACCAGCTCTGCCGTCTGTCTGGCTCTTTTCAGAGGACTTGTAATAATCAAATCAAAATTTACATGGCTGAGCGCCTGCCCTGTAATCCTGGCCAAACGCACTCCGTTTTCGTTCAGGGAAATGTCCGTTTGTCCCTGCAGCCGTCCTGCTGCATTCCATTCCGTCTCTCCATGACGGATTATGTACATCCGCATTTTTTCTTCCTCCGCCCTCATTTTTTGACACCGGCAAACGCTGCTGTGTACCTTCTATCTGTCATTTTCACTTATCCGCGAACCTGGCCGTTGCCGTAAATAATATATTTTGTTGTAGTCAATGCCTCCAGCCCCATAGGACCTCTGGCGTGAAGCTTCTGAGTGCTGATTCCGATTTCCGCCCCAAAGCCAAATTCATTGCCGTCTGTAAAACGGGTCGATGCATTGACATAAACTGCTGCCGCGTCAATTCGATCCAGGAATTCCTGAGCATGGCTGTAATCCTGCGTAATAATCGCCTCGGAATGGCCTGTATTATAACGATTAATGTGTCGGATAGCTTCATCAAGAGAATCTACAAGCTTTACTGAAAGAATATAGTCCAGATATTCACATCCCCAATCTTCTTCCGAAGCCAAAACAAACTCTGGAACCATACGGCATGCCTCTTCTTCGGCGCGGATTTCTACCTTCCGGCCTTCCTCCTGCTGATCCTGAAGACGTTTCTTTAAAAGCGGCAGAAATGCCTCTGCAGCTGCTTTATGAATCACCAGAGACTCACAGGCATTGCAGACGCCAATTCTCTGAGTTTTCGCATTTTCAATAATATCCAGAGCCATTTTAAAATCCGCAGTTTCATCCACATAAATGTGGCAGTTTCCTGTTCCTGTTTCAATGACCGGAACAGTACTGTTTTCTACTACGGTCCGAATCAAACCTGCTCCTCCCCGGGGAATCAGCACATCCACATATTGATTCAGGCGCATAAAGGCCCTTGTTGTTTCCCTGTCCGTATCTGCAATCAGCTGAACGGCATTTACAGGCAGTCCTGCTGCAGCAAGTCCCTTCTGCAGACAGGAGACAATCGCCTGGTTCGAGGAAAGCGCATCACTTCCCCCTTTTAAAATCACGGCATTGCCCGTCTTAAAACAGAGACAGAAGGCATCTGCCGTTACATTGGGGCGCGCCTCATAAATGATTCCGACTACTCCGAGAGGCACTCTCTTTTTTCCAATCATCAGTCCGTTGGGCCGGGGCTTCATGGAAAAAACCTCTCCCACCGGATCCTCTAAGGCCGTAACCTGACTCATTCCCTCAGCCATTCCACGAATCCGCGCCGGAGTTAAGGCCAGTCTGTCCAGCAGTCCCTGACTCATTCCATTTTCTATGGCCCGATCCATATCCTCTTTATTTGCTGCAAGAATCATATTCTGTCCGTCCAGAAGTGCCTGAGCTGCCTCTCTCAGCCCCCTGTTCTTATCTTCGGAACCAAGGCTGTTTAAAACAGCTGCTGCTTCCCTTGCCTGTCTTCCCAGCTCTGTCAAATCCATTGCCATTTTTATTCCTCCCCTGTCCTGCAAATGTAACATTCTTTCTCTGTCACCACCATGTCCACCGGCACATCGTGAACCTCTGACGGCAGTGTCTCCATCATTTGATATTCATAGGCTGCCGCAATTTTTTTATGCTTTGGCTCCCGTTTCAGAAAACGATCATAAAAGCCTCCGCCTCTTCCCAGTCTCTTTCCATTCCTGGAAAAAGCCGCTCCTGGCACAAGGATCACAGACTCCGGGCAGCACGCTCTTCTGCATCCCTCCCGCGGTTCCAGAATTCCAAAATATCCCGGCTCCAAATCAGAAAAACCGGTTATTTCAAAAAATTCCATCTGTTCTCCCGCAACCCTTGGAACAGCAGTCCGAAGCTTTCTCTCCCAGAGACTCTTTAAAAGCCATCTGGTATCTGCCTCTTTTCCATAGGAAACATAACAGTAAATTGGATCCTTCCCATCTCCCTGCAGCCTTAGAAGCTCCGTAAGCAGCCGTTTTCCCAGAAGCTCATCTAACTTCCGCTTTGTTTCCGGAGATAACTCCTGCTCCCTTTGCCGGATCTGGCGGCGTATTTCCTTCTTATGACTGGATATCTTTGATTCCACCATATTTTTTCCCCAGATCCGTAATCGTTCCATCCTTTTCCTGAATGGAAATATTATTTAAATGAGCCCGCATATTTTTGCGAATGGTTTCAATATATTCCTTCCGCAGAGCTGCCTGCTCCATTTTTTCCTCTTCAGTCAGGCCAACCGCCTTCGATTTATGATAAAGCGCGTTAATGCGGTCAATTTTATTCTGATCCATTTTGTCATTCTCCTTATCTGCTCTTTTTTATTCTGTATTTGGTATTCGTATCTCGCATCTCATGCTCTAAATTAGTATTTCGTATTAATATAATCCATCAAATCAAAATCCAGGTTCGCATGAGCCATAAACAGGGTTCCCCTGTCCTCCCCCTTCATCAAATCGTGGATAATATCCACATCCTCTCCATTGGCAATGATCATATCTGAGCCGCTGTCTGTTGCAATCCTCGCTGCTGCCAGCTTGGCAGACATTCCCCCGGTTCCCACATCGCTTCCGGAGGTATCCTTTCCCATAGAAAGCAGCTCTGGTGTAATCTCCTCTACCAGACTGATAAAACGAGCCTGAGGATTAGTCCGGGGATCATCTGTGTACAAACCGTCAATGTCCGAAAGCAGAATCAGGAGATCCGCTCCAATAAGAGCTGCCACAATAGCAGACAGTCTGTCATTATCGCCAAACTGAATCTCATGTGTGGAAACTGTATCGTTTTCGTTGACAATCGGAACAGCGCCCAGACTTAAAAGCTCATCAAAAGTATTCTGGGCATTGTACCGGGAAACGTCATTTGTCATAGTGTCCTTAGTTAAAAGAACCTGGGCTGCCACACAGTTATACTCCGAAAACAGCTTCTGGTACACCATCATCAAACGCGCCTGTCCCACTGCCGCATAGGCCTGTTTTTCCGAAATGGTATCCGGACGTTTCTGACCGCCCAGAGCCTGACGGCCTGCAGCTATGGCGCCGGAAGAAACAAGAACTACCTCTTTTCCCTCTCCTTTTAGATCACAGATAATCCGCACCAGCCGCTCTATCTTCCATAGATTCAATTCCCCTGTGGCCGGATGGGTCAAAGAAGAAGAACCTATTTTTAAAACGATCCTGTTTTTTTCCATCAGGCTCTTTCTCGCTTCTGTCATAATCGCTTCCTCATTTCCCGGCTGTTTTCACAGCCGATTTTCTTCTGTCATTTTCCAGAACCAGGCTTCCCTTATCGGGGAAGTCCAAACCGTCTCACAACTGCCTCTGCCACCTTAACGCCGTCCATAGCTGCCGACGTAATTCCGCCGGCATATCCGGCTCCCTCGCCGCAGGGGTACAAGCCCCGAACCTGGCTTTCCATCTCATCATTTCTCCAGATACGAACCGGTGAAGAGGTACGGCTTTCAATTCCTGCAAACAGGGCGTCTGGACGGTCAAAGCCGCGAATCATCTGCCCAAAGCCCTCCATGGCTTCTAACAGCGCCAGATTCAGGTTTTCCGGCATAACCTCTCTTAAATTGCCAAAGGCCCATCTGCCCCGCATCTGCGGTTCAATCTCCCCCAGCTGTCTGGACTGCCTTCCCGCCCGGTAATCTTCATAAAGCTGAACAGGAATATGTCCGTCTGCTGCCTGGAAAGCCAGCCTTTCCAGACTGCGCTGAAAGGCCACTCCTCCCAGAGGACCTGGTTGCGGGAAATCTTCCGGCGTCACCGTAACAATCAGAGCACTGTTGGCATTTTTTCCGTCCCTGGCATGATAGCTCATACCATTTACTGCCAGGTGCTCTCGTTCTGAGGAGGCATCTACCACATAACCGCCCGGACACATACAGAAAGAGTAAACTCCCCGTCCAGTACTGGTCTGCCTGGTCAGCTTATAGCTGGCAGCGCCGAGGCTTCCCCCATCCATCCGTCCGTACTGAGATAGATTGATCAGAGACTGGGGGTGCTGAATCCGCAGTCCTACGGCAAAGGACTTGGCATCCATGGGTATTTTTTTCTGTTCCAGCATAGAAAAGGTATCCCGTGCGCTGTGACCAATTGCCAGAATCACAGCCTGAGCAGAAAGGAACTCCTCCCGCTCCTGATTTTCATTTTCAGCCATGTTATCATCCGGCCTTCCTTCCTGATGACGCACCCTTACCCCTCTGATCTGCCCGCCTTCCGTCACAAGCTCTGTTACCTGACAGCCAAACCGCACATGACCGCCCAGTCTGACAATCTCCTGCCTCATGGCCTTCACGATACCGGAAAGCACATCGGTACCAATATGAGGCTTACTGTCATAAAGAATCGACGAATCGGCTCCAAATTCACAGAACACCTCCAGCACCAGCCGGTTTCTCATCAGCGGATCCTTTACAAGCGTATTCAGCTTTCCATCAGAAAAGGTTCCGGCTCCGCCTTCTCCAAACTGTACATTGGAACGGACATCCAGTTTCCCTGTCTTCCAGAACTCGTCCACCCGTTTCCGGCGGCTGTCCACATCCTCTCCGCGCTCCAGAATCACCGGGCAGTATCCTGCTCTTGCCAGCATCAGACCGGCAAAAAGTCCGGCCGGACCGGCTCCCACAATAATCGGAGGAGAAAAAAGCATCTCCTCTCCGGGCTTTGGAAATACGTATGGTTTTTCCTGGCAGATTGCAGCCTGAGAATTCTTTGCCCTATGTAATACCTGCTCTTCCCGGGCAGTTTTTATATCAACGGTATAGCTGTAAAAAAGCTCCGGCTTTTTTCTCCCGTCCAGGGAACGCCGGCGGATTTCCAGCTTCTCCACCTGTTCCGGAGAAATCCGAAGAGCCTTGGCCGCCTTTTTCTTAAGCTCCTCCGGCTTATGCTCCACGGGAAGCTTTAACTGATTAATTCGTATCATTTTTCCGTCCTCCCTGCACATCTTCCTGCTGTAATTCCCGTAGACCAGGCCCACTGCAGATTATATCCGCCGCAGATTCCGTCTACATCCAAAAGCTCTCCAGCCAGATAAAGCCCCTTCACCAGCTTTGACTCCATAGTTTCCGGCCGGACATCCCGGGTGTCCACTCCTCCGCAGCAAACCTGCGCCTGCTCAAAGGAATTGGTTGATGTTACTGGAAGCTCAAAAACCTTAATCAGGTGAACCAGCCGTTCCAGCTGCTGGTTTTTCAGATTTCCTACCAGCTCTGCCCCATCAATCTGAGACAGCTTTAACAGCACCTGAGACAGCTTTTTATTTAATACACCAGTCAGAAAATCCTCAGATTTCCGGTAGGCAAGTGCCTTTGCCCGGTTCCGAATAAACTGTTTTGTTTCCTCCATACTTTTTGAAGGAAGAAAATCAAGGATCACCGAAACTGCTTTTTTCTTATGAAGAGCCACTGCAGCAAAACGGCTTACCTGAAAGGTGGGGATACCGGACACACCGTAATCCGTCAACTGAAGCTCTCCCTGATCCGCAGCCAGAACCTGCCCCTCAGAAACCAGCTTCACCAGGGCATCACAGCGAATACCTGCCAGCTGTTTCAAAAACTTCCCCTGACAGCGAAGCTGTACCAGTGCCGGAAGAGGCGTAATCACTCTATGGCCAAAGGCCTGTGCCAGCTGATAGCCACTGCCGTCAGATCCGGTCACAGGAGCCGCCTTAGAACCTGCTGCCAGAATCAGCCGTTCTCCCTGAAACACACCCTGGTCTGATTCAATCCGGAAGCGGCCTTTTCCAGCACAGGCTGCCCTGCTGATATGACACTCTGTCACAACCCTCACACCCAAACGTTCTGCCTCCATTCGCAGGCTGTCCAAAACAGAAGAGGCCTGATCGGAATTGGGATAAATATATCCGTTTCTGCTTTTTGTCACAATTCCGATTTCATCAAAAAATGCCAGGGTATCCCACACAGAAAAGTGATCTAGCACCTTCATGGGAAACTGTGGCTGGCTGCAGCGGTAATGCTCCGGCCGGAGAGACAGATTAGTCAGATTGCAGCGTCCGTTTCCAGTGGAAAGAATCTTTTTTCCCACCCGATCCATATGCTCCAGAACCGTCACTCCCGCTCCTTCTCTGGCTGCTGCAATGGCTGCCGCCAGTCCGGAAGCTCCGCCTCCAATAATTATCACCTGTCTCTTCATAATATCCTCCGTACCCATGATTTTTGTTCTTTCCTATTGTATCCAGTTTGCCGTCCCTTTTCAAGTATATTTTTCCCTAGCTGGTATAAGACTCCAGATAGTGGAACACATCCATCATAGAAGAAAACCAGATCCCCTCTCGCAGCCGCTCCTGTTCCTCCTGAGGAAAATCCATCAAAGGTACATGGGTATAAAGACAGATCGTTTTCTGATCCTTTAAAAATACCAGCAAAAACCCATCCTCTGCTACCAGATAATATTCCTCTCGAATCACCACAGGTTCCACCTGCTGCCCATTTGCCGCCTCATAATCCGCCATCTCTGTCTCCTGAAAAGAGGAAGACTCGGACTGTGATGTCTCCTGCAGCAGATTTTTTTTGCAGCTCTGCCTTGTTCCGATTCCAACTCCCAGGCAAAAAGCAGAAACTGCCGCAAATAAAAATAAACAGATCATATACTTTTTCATCGTAAACCTCCATAAGTACAGTATCTGCTTATTTTTACTTTTTTATCCAGCATCCCGTCCTTCAATCAGAGCCGGCTTCATACTTCTTGTGGGAACCACACAAATCCAGGTCTTTCCAGGCGTCAGAACAATTTCATTTCCAGATGCATCGTAATAATGGGTAATGCCAAACTCTCCGTCCTTTTTCCAAGTAATATCCTCTGCCTTTCCTCCTGTAATAAAGTATCCCCAGGAATCGTCATGGACATTGATATTGAGATATTCCGTAGAAGCATAAAACCCGGAAGGGCAGTATTGAATAATAATATTGCGTACCGCAATGGGACCGCCATCTCCCATGTGGGGACCTCCGTACTGATACCGGTAGTACAGGCCGTCATCCTCGTGATATTCAAACCATGGCTGATTCAGCTCATATCCTGGCGTCACCTTCCAGGCATCTCTGGCATCTGCTCCCTCCAGAACTGCTGCAGTTCCTGGCGCCGTAAAACGGAAATGTCCCTGATAATCCTCGGAATAATCCCAGGAATACCCCAGCTTTTGCACCGCTTTCTGAATACCTGCTGCGCTTGTATAGGCATTGTGAGGTTTTTTTCGATCGCCGGAGCGGTAAAAAGCAGTTCCTCCCGTTCCATCAATTCCGTTAATATTGTCAATATATTTCAGATAAGGCTTTGCAAAGGTACTCTGTCCAAAATGGGCGTAAATTCCGTCAAACTCTCTGGCAAAATAAACATAGTAGGTCCGGCAGCTGCGTACCGAGCCAATCCGCTCCAAATCGTCAAAATTTTCAATCAGAGCCATATAGCGGTTCATCCCCGCTTCCACCGGCACCTCATAAATCACCCCCGCCCTGTTTAGACCATACTGGGGCAAAGCTGCCCGGTCATTGCTCATCATAACAGCCAAAGGTCTGCGTTTTCCCTGCTCTGCAGGAACCAGTTCTCCTGTCAGATAGCTGTGAATCATGCCGTCTGTTTCCGTCCGCTGCTGAATTACATTTCCCGTCACTGGCTCCTGGGCTTCTGTCTCTGGCTTAGGCTCTGTCTCAATTACTACTGGGCGGTGCTCCGTCTCTTCCATGTTTTCTGTCTGTTCCTGAATAATTCTCTGAGATTCAGAAACAGGGGCCTGAACCGGCCCGGAACAGCCTGCAGCCATTATGCACAGCAAACCAACCAGCAACCAACCCAAAACCCCTGTTCTTTTTCTCATCGGCAATATCCCTTTTCTGTTAAAATTTCACGCTGCTTCTGTTCCATAATTTCCCGCTCAGCATCTTCCATATGATCATAACCACACAAGTGAAGCATACTGTGAGCTACCAGAAAAGCCAGCTCCCGCTCCTGGGAATGACCGTATTTTTCTGCCTGTTCTATTACCTTCTCCACGGAAATGATAATATCTCCCAGCACCAGCTCGCCGGTTTCCGGATCAAAATAATCCTCTGCTGCGTCCTCCACATGAGAAAAATCTGATTCTTTTTCAAAATCCACCATAGGGAAGGAAAGCACATCGGTCGGTGCATCTATCTGCCGATAGTCCCGGTTAATCTCCCGGATTCCCTCATTATCTGTAAGAATCACACTAACCTCTGCCTCGTAAGGGCATTCCTCATAATCCAGAGAAGCTAAAATAATCTCCCGGATAATCCGATCATAATCCAGCTCTAATTTTTTTTCTGTCTCGTACTCAATACTAATGGTCATTTTTCCTTTCCTCTTTTCCCCGGGTATGTGTCTTATTTTTTCCGTCCTTGACCTTTTTGGGCAGCCGATCCTGAAGAAGAGGCTTTGCCGCCTCAGCTCTGCGCTCATAGTCATCATAAGCCTGTACAATTTTCTGAACCAGAGGATGGCGGACTACATCACTGCTGGTCAGGCTGCAGAATCCAATATCATCAATCTTGCCCAGCACCTTCATCGCCATATCCAGACCGGAAACAGCTCCGGCTGGCAGATCCTTCTGCGTCTTGTCACCAGTCACAATCACCTTGGAGCCAAAACCGATACGGGTTAAAAACATCTTCATCTGAGCCGGCGTGGTATTCTGTGCCTCATCCAGAATGATATAGGCGTTGTCAAGCGTCCGTCCTCTCATGTAAGCTAAGGGCGCCACCTCAATCAGGCCTTTTTCAGAATTATGAAGGAAGCTTTCTGCTCCCATAATCTGGTACAGGGCATCGTAAAGCGGACGCAGATAGGGATCGATCTTACTCTGCAGATCTCCTGGCAAAAAGCCCAGCTTTTCTCCCGCCTCAATGGCAGGACGCGTTAAAATAATCCGGTTCACCTCTCCGTTTTTAAATGCAGAAATCGCCATAGCCATAGCCAGATAGGTTTTTCCGGTGCCGGCCGGTCCAATACCAAAGACAATCATCTTTTTCCGGATGGTATCCACATACTGCTTTTGTCCCATGGTTTTCGGCTTTACCGGTTTTCCGGTAACTGTACGGCAAATAATATCCTTATCAATCTCCAGAATCACATCATCTGACTCTGTAAATGCCAGAGACAGGGCATAGTCCACATTCTGTTCTGTAATGGCATTGCCCCGTTTTGACAGCTCTACCAGGTTGTTAAACACGCTTTTGGCCCGCTTAATCATGGCCTCTGGTCCTATCAGCTTTAAGGCTCCATCCCTGGCTACAATCGTCACATGGAGGGTTCTTTCTATTTTTTTCACATAGGCATCAAACTGTCCGCAGACATTTTTTTCATGCTCTGCGGGAATATCAATTATCGTTTCTATTACGCTCATCCAGTAATTCTGACTCCTCTTCCTGTTCCATATTCAGCAATTTTTCCTGAGAAATATTCTGTCCCGTGGCTGCCGGCTCCTCCAGTACAAAACTGCCCTGCACCTGCCAGCACCCACTCTTCTCTTCTATTCTAACATTATTTTCAATTATTGGTACCCCTTTTTCCATAATTTTTTGTATCTTTGCCTGATGCAGCTGCTCACCAAGAGCCTTCGCCTCCTCTTGTGTACGATTTCTCTCATAAATTCCATACTCCCGCGCTGTGATCCATTCTGCCCAGACAGGAACATAAAAATCACCGAACAATACCAGCTGCCTTGTTTTTCCTGTAATTTCCCAGCAGGTATCCTCCTTTTTCGGAAGCATCCAAAGAAGCTCAAAAGCCCCCAGACGAAGGCGAAGCCCTTTTCTCACTTCTCCGGTTCTCACCCGCTCTGTTATCTGCTTTGAAATAGATTCCGTATAGCTTTCCCTTGTTCTGACAAAAATATCGCCATCCGCCCGCACAAAATGTGTATTCAGCAGTTCCCCTCCGTCTCCCAGAATCGGTATTTCACCACTGATCAGAACCTGTCCCGGCTCTACCTCCTCCCCTGGCAGAACCTGAGCCTTCCCCTTTCGAACCACCATTTTTACAACAGTGCCTGCCTTGTCTGCTACCAGATTCCGCGGTGTTTCATCCTTTTTTGGAATGGTTCCCACTACATCATTTTCTTTCATCCGAATCAGCAGCCTGGTACCAGATACCCGTGCTGATACCCAAATTATTTCCGGATAGGCGCTGCGGATAGATTCCTCCAGTATATCACAGTCTATTGCCGATTTTGCCATTCCATAATGAATCTTTTGACTGTCCAGATAATGAAGCAGCATATCATCGGTAAACCGTCTGTTTCCCTCCAGACTGATATTCCAGATAAACCGGGACATAATGAATAGAACCAGAAAAAAGGCCGCCACTCCTGCCCCATACAGCTTTCGCCTTCTGTTTCGGTATAAAAAAAAGGGAAGTCCAAACCTCCCCGTAATTTTCACATGCACACCAGCTTTTTTCACCAGCGGTCCAATGCGCCGGAAATCCTTAATCGAAATAAAAAAACAGAGCGCCTCCCTATCTGAACGGCTCAGCTCCCACAGCGTAATTCCTCTTGCCATACAGAGATTTAAAAACCGTTCGGAGGTCAGACCGGTCATCCGGACTTTCAGATATCCGCCTGCATACCGCAATACCCTTTCCTTCATCTGCCCTCTCCTATTCCCATTGTCACAGGTTCCTCCCCTGTGATTACTCAAACTCCATTGACTGTATCTGCCCGGTAATTTTCATCTCCTCATGATTGTAATAATCAATATGCAGTCGTTTTCCATGAATAGACAGCCTGCATTGTCTGGCCTGCAGCCGGATGGTATTGTCATTATAAAGCAGGATCCCACGATAATTCTCAATAACCACACTGCACCGTCCAACAAAAGAGAGGAGCACTTCTCCCAAAACGGCATCCTTCGGCAGTTTCAATTCTTCTGCCGCAGCTACTTTCATCTGTTCCAGCAATCTCTGTTCACCCTGCCGTCTTTCTCTTTATAATACTACGAAAAAATCCCCAGTCTTATGACTGGGGATCGGAAAACAATTAATTAAATTTGCGTTTTCTTGCAGCTTCGGACTTTTTCTTCCGTCTTACGCTGGGCTTTTCGTAATGCTCTCTCTTACGAATCTCCTGCTGAATACCAGCCTTTGCGCAGTTTCTTTTGAATCTGCGTAACGCGCTGTCCAGACTCTCGTTCTCTTTAACGATAACGTTTGACATAGCTCACACCTGACCTCCCTCCAGTTGTGTACTTGTGCATAATACAACTGTTTGGGTATTTTTTAGCACTGAAATGATTATAGCATAAAATTCCCATTCGTCAACACCTTTTTTCAAAATTATGCAGAAAACGCCTTACCGGAGGCTTTTTTTCAGGTTTTCCTTTCAAAAACTGCCGGTAAGGCATCTGTTTTATCATTTTATCAGGCTGATTTCTTAGTCATGAAGCTGCTGGGCAGCAGTCTCATAGGCCTTCTCCAGTGCACTGTCTACGCCTGCCGGATTCTTTCCGCCGGCCTGAGCCATGCCAGGACGGCCGCCGCCGCCGCCGCCAACTAAGGCAGCAATAGCCTTAATCAGATTGCCTGCATGGGCCCCCTGCTTCTGTGCTGCATCTGTAGCCGTCGCCATCAGATTGACCTTATCTCCCTGTACAGAAGCAAGAACAATCACGCCTTCGCCCAGTTTTTCCTTTAACTGATCGCCCAGGCTGCGCAGACCGTTCATATCTGCGTCGCTGACCTTGGCAGCCAGAACCTTCACACCGTGAATTTCCTTTACCTGGTCCATAACATCTCCCAGGGATTCCTTTGCAAGCTTGCTCTTTAATTTATCATTTTCTGCCTGCAGAGCCTTAATCTCAGCCATCATAGCCTCAATTTTGGACTTCAGATCAGCCGGTGTTGTCTTTGCCGCATGAGCTGCTTCATGAAGTTCTTCCTCTGTCTTATGGTAATAAGCCATCAGACCTTCTCCGGTCAGCGCCTCGATTCTGCGGACTCCTGCTGCAATTCCGGCCTCAGAAACAATCTTGAATGCATGAATTGTACCAGTGTTGCCCACATGAGTACCGCCGCAAAGCTCTGTAGAGAAGTCGCCCATCTTAACCACACGAACCTTCTCGCCATATTTTTCACCAAACAGCGCCATAGCGCCCGTCTTTTTCGCCTCATCCAGACTCATCTCCTGTGTCACAACATCCAGGCCTGCCTGAATCTCCTGATTCACCAGCTCCTCCACCTTTTTCAGTTCCTCTGCAGTCATGGCAGAGAAATGGGTGAAGTCAAAACGCAGTCTGTCCGGTGTTACTAAAGAACCAGCCTGTTCTACATGCTCTCCAAGAACCATTCTCAGCGCTTTCTGAAGCAGATGAGTTGCACTGTGATTCTTCTCTGTGGAACGGCGCGCAGACTCGCTGACCTTCATTGTAACAGTTTCACCGACCGTAAGCATACCGCTGGCCATATAACCCACATGGCCAACCTTTCCGCCCTGCAGATGAATCGTATCCTCTACTACAAAACTGCCGCCCGCGCCGGTAATCACACCAGTATCGCCAGTCTGTCCGCCCATAGTGGCATAAAACGGCGTTTCCTTCACCAGAATCGTTCCGTGCTGTCCATCTGTCAGCGCCTCTACAATCTCGCTTTCTGTTGTCAGAACGGTAATCTCTGAATCATGAACCAGGCGATCGTATCCCACAAAGTCCGTTGTAATCTCAGCCGGAATAGACTGATATACTGTAACATCAGCACCCATGTAGTTGGTTGTCTTTCTTGCTGCACGAGCCTTCTCACGCTGCTCCTTCATAGCAGCCTGGAAGCCTTCCTCATCTACTGTCATATTCTTTTCTTCCAGAATTTCAATGGTCAGATCTAACGGGAAGCCATAGGTGTCATAAAGCTTAAATGCATTATCACCAGAGAGAACGGTCTCACCCTTTTTCTCCATCTCTGCTTCCATCTCTCCAAGAATAGCCAGTCCCTGATCAATAGTCTTGTTAAATTTCTCTTCTTCCTCTGCCAGAACCTTTAAAATCATAGGCTTCTTTTCTTCCAGCTCCGGATAACCGTCCTTAGACAGCTCAATTACTGTCTTAGACAGCTCTGCCATAAACCGGCCTTCGATTCCCAGCAGTCTTCCGTGACGGGCAGCCCGACGCAGCAGACGGCGCAGTACATAACCACGTCCCTCATTAGACGGCATAATTCCATCGGAAATCATAAAGGTACAGGACTTAATATGATCGGCAATAATACGCAGAGAAACATCCGTCTTATGAGCTGCCTGGTATTCTGTATGAGCCAGTTCACAGACTGCATCCAAAAGAGCCTTGTTGGTATCTACAGTGAACAGAGAGTCAACATCCTGAACCACAACAGCCAGACGCTCCAGACCCATACCTGTATCAATATTCTTCTGTACCAGCTCGGTATAATTGCCATGGCCGTCATTCTCAAACTGAGTAAATACGTTGTTCCATACCTCAATATAACGATCACATTCACAACCTACAGTACAGCCAGGCTTTCCACAGCCATATTTTTCTCCCCGGTCATAATAAATTTCAGAACAGGGGCCGCAGGGACCTGCGCCATGCTCCCAGAAATTATCCTCCTTGCCAAAGCGGAAAATCCGATCTGCCGGAATGCCAATCTCTTCATTCCAGATGCGGAATGCCTCATCGTCATCCAGATATACGGACGGATAGAGACGCTCCGGATCCAGTCCTACCACCTCCGTCAGAAACTCCCAGGACCAGTGGATGGCTTCCGTTTTGAAATAGTCACCAAACGAGAAGTTTCCCAGCATCTCAAAAAATGTGCCGTGGCGGGCTGTCTTTCCGATATTTTCAATATCACCGGTGCGGATGCACTTCTGACAGGTCGTCACACGTCTGCGAGGCGGGATCTCCTGTCCGGTAAAATAGGGCTTTAACGGAGCCATACCGGAATTAATGAGCAGCAGGCTGTTGTCATTGTGCGGCACCAGCGAAAAGCTCTTCATTGCCAGATGTCCCTTGCTTTCAAAGAATTCAAGAAACATCCTTCTCAATTCATTTACACCATACTTCTTCACGTCTTTTGTTCCTCCGTACTATTGTTCTTTCCGGCGCAGCCTCCTGTAATAAGCTGCGTCCTCCATTCATTCTGCAGCAGCTCAGCCATGCATCTTCCTAGCTTCGCCTGGCTGAACTGTTGCTTAATTCTTTTTCTCCGTGCGGGAGTCTCTGAACTTCTTACCGCAGATAATTCCTGCGTAGGCAACTGCTGCGAAAATAACTGCCTTAACCGTATATCCGATAAAGCTTGCTGCGATAGCTGACATAGAATTTTCCTCCTTACGTTCAAATAAACACACACTTTCATCCTTGTATCATACCATAGGCAAAGGCATTGTTCAAGATACAAAATTGAAAAGAGACGGATTTTACTCCGTCTCTGATAACACATCATAATACTCTTCTGCCAGCTCATAGGCTCTGTCCCGTGTGATTTCTGTCAGGGAACGGGTATATTCCAGCTCCTGCATAGCACTGCCGGAATTGCCGGACAGGGCGTCTACCGCCATCGCCTCCCTGCTTCGGATCCACTCATTCTGATCCTTCATAAATACATCCCAGGTGTCCGATGACATGTGGCTGCGCAATCCGCTCAGAAGCTGGTTCAGTTCATTTTCCCAAAGCTTTCTTTCGCTCTCTGCCACTGCCTTGGCAGAATTAGCTGTAGCGTCCTGCTTTGCGGAACGTTTTTTCTCTATCTGACGATCCAGCTCCTCCAGCCGTTCCAGAACATCCTGTCTCCCCGGCTGCTTTGCTGATGAAGCCTCTGCAGAAACCGCAGGTAGCGAAAGAGCTCTGCTGCTTCCGGACGATTCGGCTTCCTTCTTGCTGTTTCCGGCAGATAACACCGGCGATCGGTCTGCCTGAACTGGCTGCTGAATCTCTGCTGCCGGAGCCGGCGTCGCCGTATCTTCCTGAACAAAACCTGCGCCTTTCTCAAAAGCTGACTTAGTTTCAGGCGCTGCCTGTTCCGGTACTGCCTCCGCCATCGTCGCAACAGGTGCCTGTCCGTATTCTAATGCAGTTTCTGTGGCGGCTTCTGTCTCCGCTTCTTGTTCTGACTCTTTAAGCTGCGCCATAGCGGCCTCCGGAATCCGCACGGTCCGTTCCGATGGCTCCTCCTGCTCCAATCCTGCCGAAAAGGCAGCAATCTCTGGAACCTCATTTTCCATGACGGTTTCCGCGGCTTTTGTCCGCAGCGGCTCTGATGTATACTGTCTGACTAATCTGGTTGAGCTGATGCCTACTGCCAGAATCAATCCTATTGCTATCCAGATTCCTTTTGGTCTCATATTTTCTGCCCCACTCTGTCTGTTCTTTTGTCTTTCTGATAATAACATAAACAGAATGGAAAGAAAATACAAAACCGAAAGAAGTAAGCATTTGTAAGATTTTCTTTAAGATTGCAGACCTCAACCTTCCAGCCCTTCATCTACCAGAAGATCCATCCCGTCTGCCGCTGAAGTAGCAAGCAAATCGCACCGTTCATTCTGCGGATGTCCGGCATGGCCTTTTACCCAGATAAACTGCACCTGATGCGGTTTTTTTGCATTTAGCAGCCGCTTCCACAGGTCAATGTTTTTTACAGGACCACTCTTTCCACGCATCCAGTTTTTTGCAACCCAGTTGTCAATCCAATGCTGGTTAAAGGCATCTGTCAGATATTTTGAATCCGAATAAAGCTCCACCTGGCAGGGACGGTTTAATGCCTCCAGGGCCACAATAGCCGCCATCAGCTCCATCCTGTTATTGGTGGTTTTCCGGTATCCGGCTGACATAACCTTTTCATGCAGCTCCCCCTTGCTGTCGAGAAACTGGAGCACTGCCCCGTATCCTCCTGGTCCGTCCGGGTTTCCCCGGGCAGAACCATCTGTATAAATCTGTACCTTTGACATCCGTTTTTCTCTCCTATCTATCCCATTTGTCACACAGGGCATTAATCTGATCGGCAAATCTTGCCAAATCCTTATTTGCGCCTCCCTCATTGTGAAGAATCACCGCCATCAGGCGCTCACCGGCTGCCACAAGACGAGCAAAGACACCGCTGGCCTTCTTAGACGCCGCAGACTTGGAAGCAATGGGAATTCCTGCGGTTTCTTTTATCCAGACACCCTTTGCCAGATCATACTCTGCTCCGGAAAACGGCGCCTTGGCCAGAGCCCCCGTCTTTTGTGTAACCAGCTCTGCAAAGCGGTCGCAGACATCATCGCTGCCATGGACAATGAAATACTGCTGCGGTTTTTTCTGAAAACCGCATGCCCACTCAATCAGACCGTCTCTGTCTGCGTGTCCGCTGATGTCATGCAAAACCTCGATATGTGCCTCTACATCTATCGTCTCGCCAAAAAGACGGACCGTCTTGTTTCCATCAATCAGACTGCGTCCAATGGTTCCCTCTGCCTGATAACCAGCAAACACCACCGTACATTCTTTTCTCCAGAGGTTATGCTTTAAGTGGTGGCGGATACGTCCGGCATCGCACATTCCCGATGCGGAAATAATAACCTTCGGCGCAGGATCAAAGTTAATATTTACCGATTCGTCGCTGGTAACAGAAAGCTTCAGACCCGGAAAAGAAATGGGGTTAATGCCCTGCCTTACAAGCTCTCTTGTCTCATCGTCATAGCATTCCAGCTGATTTTCTTTAAATACATGTGTTGCCTCTACGGCCAGGGGGCTGTCTACATATACCTCAAACCGGTCATGTCCATGGATCAGCCTCTCACTTTTTATATGACGGAAATAATACAGAAGCTCCTGAGTACGCCCCACAGCAAATGCAGGAATTACCACATTGCCGCCCCGATCCAAGGTTTCCTGGACAATCCGAACCAGCTCTCCAATATGATCCTTTCCCTTTTGATGAAGCCGATCGCCATAGGTTGATTCCATTACTGCATAGTCTGCTTCCGCAGTATAGGAAGGATCACGAATCAGCGGTTTATTTTTGTTTCCGATATCTCCAGAGAACACAATTTTTTTCTCTACATCGCCTTCTTTCATCCAGATCTCAATAGAGGCAGACCCCAGAAGATGCCCAATATCCGTAAATCGCACCGAGATCTGATCATCCAGCTTTACGATTTCCCCATATTTATAGGGTTCAAAATGCTCTAAAACGCCAAGAGCATCATTCATTTCATAAAGCGGAGGCACCTCTGGGCGTCCTGCCCGACGGGCCTTTCTGTTTTTCCACTCAGCCTCTGTTTCCTGAATGTGAGCACTGTCCTTCAGCATAATATTACAGAGATCACAGGTAGCCTCTGTTGCAATAATCCGTCCGCGAAATCCCCTTGCATAAATGTAGGGAAGCATTCCCACATGGTCTATATGAGAATGTGTCAGAAGCACCAGCTGAATCTCAGAATAGGGAACCGGCGGTTCCAGATTTTCATACAGATTAACACCCTGTTCCATACCGCAGTCTACAAGCAGCTTTGTCGGTCCCACTTCAAGAAAATGGCAGCTGCCGGTTACTTCATGGGCTGCTCCGCAAAATACAAGTCTCATACTAGCTCCTCCTTTTTTGTAGTTTTATTTCGGCTTTCTCACCCTCGCAGTGCACACCTCCATTCCGCTTCGCTCCATGTCGGTGGCGGGCTCTCGCCCTATCGCCCTGTCCCCTCCTGCACCTCCTTTTGTGCAAGCACAAGGGGGTGCAGGAGGGGACAGGGCGGCACTGCTAGATGATGATGCATATCATTCCGCCGTTGCTGTCGTTGATGATTTTCTGGAGAGCGTCCTGGAGACGGGACTGGCAGTCCTCTGTCATCTGGCTGATTTTTGCCTGAATGCCGTCTTCGACAATCTGTTCTATGGATTTCCCAAAAATATTGGTATCCCAGATGCCGTTTTCTTCCTTTTTGGCGTTTTCCTTCATATAGGCAATCAGATCCCTGGCCTGCTCCTCACTTCCTACAATCGGCGCAATTTCCGTCTGAATGTGGGCCTTAATCATATTAATGGAAGGTGCCTCTGCCCGCATTTTTACCCCATAACGGTTCCCATGACGGATAACCGTCGGTTCATCCAGAATAATTTCCGAGCGTTCCGGAGTCACAACGCCGTACCCCTTCATCCGTACCTGATTCATTGCATTGAGAACCTTGCCGTACTCTCCCTGCATAGCGGAAAGCTCCTTTAGCTTTTCCATCAGCTGATACTCATCTTCGATTTCAATGCCTGCATAATCGCTCAGAATCTGGTAATAATATCCGTCCTCCAATCCCACCTGCACCCGGATTCGACCATTTGACATATCCATTTCTTCTGTCTTCATAGAGCGAATCGCCGGCTCTGAGCCATCATTAAAATCCTGAGGAACATCCTTCATATGACGTATTTTCCCCATTAATTCCCCGGCCTTCCTGATGATCTGCTCCTTCAGCCAGTGTGTAGACGGGAGAATCTCCACCCATCTGGGTATGTAAAAATCCACCTCAGTTACAGGGAATTCCTGCAGCACCTGTTCCAGGATCCGGTTAATATCCTCTGTTTTCAGCTGTTCACAGTTCACTGCCATAACAGAAACGCCGTACTCCTTCTCCAGACTCTTTTGCAGAGTTCTGGTATCCTCAGAATACGGGCGAGCAGAATTAAGAAGAACTAAAAAGGGCTTTCCAATGGCCTTCAGTTCACTGACTGCCGTCTTTTCTGCCTGAATATAAGAATCCCGTTTCAAATCTCCAAAAGAACCGTCTGCAGTCACTACAAGGCCTATGGTGGAATGATCCCGAATCACCTTTCTTGTTCCAATCTCTGCCGCCCTGGTAAAAGGAATTTCCTCTTCGAACCAGGGCGTTTTTACAAGACGTTCTCTCTCCTGCTCCATGTGGCCTCCAGCGCCGTCCACCATAAATCCCACGCAGTCGATCAGACGTACCTGTACAGAAATCCCGTCCCCCAGCTGAAGTCTGGCTGCCTCCTTTGGAATAAACTTTGGCTCTGTAGTCATAATGGTCACTCCGGCTGCGCTCTGAGGAAGTTCGTCTCTGGTTCTTGCACGATGATGCTCATCCTCTATCTCCGGCAGAACCATCCGTTCCATAAACCGTTTGATAAATGTAGACTTTCCTGTCCGCACAGGCCCAACCACTCCCAAATACAGTTCGCCGCCTGTCCGCGCCTCCATATCTTTATAAATATTATACTGATCCATGAAGATACCCCCTCGCTATACTGATACAGTATATGCCAGGGGGGACCAGATTATTTATAATCGTTTTTCACATTTTCACCCCGCAGAATTGCCAGAGCCATTTCTGCGCGTTTTTCCGTTGAATACGTCCGGAAAGACATTTTTTTCACCCGCATGATATCGAGATTGTCTTCAATTTCGGCAATCTTAATCTTTGATGCGGTTTCACTCCAGTGAATGTCATCAATATAATCAAAATATGTCATATCCTGCCTTTTTGTCAGAATCTCAACGGTTTCCACCACTTCTCTGGAGAAGCCGGCATCACAGAGATCCTGCAGCGTAATCTCTGTATCCTCCACCACATCATGAAGGACTGCAGCCATCTTTTCCTCTTCCGTATCCATCCTCTCCATGACTCTTAAAGCATGGTTAATGTACGGACTGCCCTTATCATCCACCTTTTCTGCAAGAGCTGCTGTTGCAAATTCAATCGCTGCTGATAAGTTCATAGGCAGCCTCCTTTATCTTTTTGCGGACATATACAAATGGCGCGGAATACCATCTACCATTACAGAAGGAGAATCGCCCTGAATCAGAGGTTTTACATAATCAATAAATTCCTCCGTTACATAGGTTCCGTCCTTGGTAATCCACTCTCTGGGTACCAGCTTTTCTCCGTTCGCAATCTTATGTACATCATAGATACCTGTTGCACACTGATAAGGATCATCGGAAACACGATCAATGACAACCATCTTTCCAGAATCACCCTCATCTGCCGCCTTCACAGCTGCTCCTCCCACCATAAATGCCTCATTCACATCTACTCTGGAGGCCAGATGGGCTGCGCTTCTCTGGAGAGTACTGAATTCTACCGCTCTTGTCTTGCAGCCGATTTCCTGATTGATTACATTTGCCAGATAGCTGGCTGTTCCCGTCAGCTGCTTATGACCAAAAGCATCCACATAATCTACGCCCGTTCCCAGTTCACTGACATAGCGGCCGTCAGCTGTACGGATTCCCTCAGAAACAGCAACCACAACCACATCCTTCTTTTCCAGAAGATGGCGTACTCTTCCTTTGAATTTTTCAATATCAAAAGCAATTTCCGGAAGATAAATCAGATCCGGTCCATCACAGTCCTCACCGCGGGAAAGTGCCGATGCGCCAGTCAGCCAGCCCGCATTCCGTCCCATAATTTCAATAATAGTAACCAGCTTTTTCTTATAGGAGAATCCCAGACCATCCCGAATAACCTCTTTCGTGGAGGTGGCAATATATTTTGCCGCGCTTCCGTATCCGGGCGTATGATCAGTCAGAGCCAGATCATTATCAATTGTCTTGGGAACACCTACGAACTTCTGCTTTTTCCCTGTCAGAATCGCATAATCCGATAACTTTTTGATGGTATCCATGGAATCATTTCCACCAATATAAATAAAGCACTCAATATTCAGCTTTTCCAGAATTTCAAAAATCCGTACAAAGGTTTCCTGATTCTCGTGAATTTCCGGCAGCTTATACCGACAGGTTCCTAAAAAAGCAGAAGGTGTCCGCTTTAAAATCTCCACATCCAGATCACTGCGGATATGCTTTGACAGATCTACATACTGTTCATCCATGAGCCCCTGAATCCCGTACAGCATACCATAAACCTTTTTTGCCCCACGATCGATCGCTGTTCTGTACACTCCTGCAAGACTGGAATTGATAACTGCTGTTGGGCCTCCCGACTGTCCTACTATCACGTTACCTTTCATGATGAACCCCTCCTCTTATACATTACAGACTATTCTCCAAAAATAACCCCCATTCCAGGAAACAGTCTGTTTTTCTTATAGCAAATCATACCATAAAAATAAGGGAAAAGTCTACAACTTTTCCCTTAAATTTGATTTATTTTCTGATATTTTGCCACAATTTTTACGAATCAAGGTGATTACTCACAGATTTATCCCTATTCGCTTAAATATGCCTTCTTTACGGAATCATCATTCATCAGCTTTGCAGCATCGCCTGAAAGAGCGATAGAACCTGTCTCAAGCACATAAGCACGGTTGGCAATGGAAAGTGCCTTCTTTGCGTTCTGCTCAACCAGAAGCACCGTTACCCCGTCTTCATTGATTTTCTGAATAATATCAAAAATCTCATTGACATAAATGGGGGACAGTCCCATGGACGGCTCATCAAGAACAATCAGCTTGGGATGAGACATCAGCGCCCGTCCCATAGCCAGCATCTGCTGCTCTCCTCCGGAAAGAGTTCCAGCCATCTGATTTTTTCGCTCCTCCAGACGGGGGAATCGCTTATAAATCATCTGAAGGGTATCCTCCAGCTCTTTTTTGTCGCTGCGGGTGTATGCCCCCAGCTTCAGATTCTGCAGAACGGAAAGTGATGCAAATACCCGGCGTCCCTCCGGCACATGAGCAATCCCCATAGATACCAGCTTGTGTCCCGGAATTTTGGTAATATCCTTGCCTTCATAAAAAATCTTTCCGGACTTGGACGGAATCAGACCGGTAATCGTCTGCAACGTTGTTGTTTTTCCGGCTCCATTGGCGCCGATGAGGGCAATAATCTCCCCCTGTTTTACTTCAAAGGAGATTCCCCTTATGGCCTGGATCACGCCATAATAAACTTCCAGGTCTTTTACCTCAAGAATTGCCATAATCGCTTCTCCTCCTACTCTCCAAGGTAAGCGGTAATTACACGCTTATCATTCAACACTTCCGACGTATCTCCCTGGGTCAGAACCTGGCCGAAGTTTAATACAGTCAGCTTTTCACAGATACCGGAAACCAGCTTCATATCATGCTCAATTAAAAGAATCGTCATATCAAACTGATCCCTCACAAAACGAATGGTATTCATCAGCTCCATGGTTTCATTCGGGTTCATGCCGGCTGCCGGCTCATCCAGAAGCAGAAGCTTGGGCTCCGTAGCCAGAGCACGGGCAATCTCCAGCTTTCTCTGTTTTCCATAGGGAAGGTTGGATGCCTTGTAATCCCACTCTCCATCCAGATCAAAGACCTTCAAAAGCTCCATCGCCCGTTCATTCATCTCCTTCTCTACCCGATAATACCTAGGCAGGCGAAGAAGTCCTTCAATGGTAGAATACTTATGGTGATTATGAAGACCTGCCTTTACGTTGTCCAATACAGACAGTTCCTTAAAGAGACGGATATTCTGGAAGGTTCTTGCAATTCCAGCCTGATTAATTTCTATGGTCTTTTTTCCAGTCAGATTTTTTCCGTCCAGAAAAATAGAACCGGTATCAGGCTTATACACGCCAGTGAGCAGATTGAATACCGTTGTTTTTCCAGCTCCATTCGGTCCAATCAGACCGTAAAGCTGCCCTTTTTCAATGGTGAGGCTGAAATCATTAACCGCCTTCAGGCCACCAAAGGAAATCCCTATATTCCTTACTTCAAGCAGTGCCATCTTACGCAGCCTCCTTCGCAGTGGATTTTCTCTTTTGCTTTATTTTATCCAGCACAACAGAACGGATTTCGATCGCCTTGGGACTGGAATTAAACAGCATCATTACAATCAGGACAACCGCATAAATCAGCATACGGTAATCGTTCAGTCCACGGAGCAGCTCCGGAAGTACAGTCAGTACAACAGCGGCAATCATAGAACCGCGGATATTGCCCAGTCCACCAAGAACCACAAATACCAGGATCATAATGGACATGTTATAGCCGAAATTTTTCGGAGTAGCTGCCAGACTGGACAGGTTGTGCGCATACAGAACGCCCGCAACTCCAGCCAGAGCTGCTGAAATGGAAAATGCCATTAACTTATATTTGGTAATATTAATGCCAATGGATTCCGCTGCAATTCGGTTGTCACGAATGGACATAATCGCCCGTCCTGCTCTAGAGTGAATCAGGTTTAGTACGATAAACAGCGTCAGAAGCACCAGCAAAATTCCAATGGTAAAGGTTGCCGCCTTCGGGGTTCCTGTAATTCCCTGCGCGCCTTTGATCAGGACAACTCCTGTCTCATCCATTCCCAGAGACAGGGTATCCTTAATGGAAAAGTGAAATCCTGTGCTGTCACGGCCCACATACATGGCATTGATCAGGTTTTTGATAATCTCGCCAAAAGCCAGGGTTACAATCGCCAGGTAATCGCCCTTCAGTCTCAGAACCGGAATTCCTATGAGGATTCCAAATATTCCTGCAACTGCTGCGCCCAAAAGAAGAGCCAGGAAAAAGCGCAGGCCCACGCTGGGAATCACATTTTCCATACAATTCGTAAAAAATGCGCCTGAAAATGCACCTACACACATAAATCCGGCATGTCCCAGGCTCAGCTCTCCCAGAATTCCAACAGTCAGATTCAGAGATACTGCTAAAATCACATAAATACAAATAGGAACCAGAAGTCCCTTCATCAGGCTGCTCATATGACCAGTTGAGGACAGAACCGTCATCAAAGCCCAGGCGCCGATTACGATTGCGTATGTGATACTGTTTTGAATCAGAGTTTTATTTTTCTTCATCACACACACCTACACTTTCTCCATAATTTTTTTACCCAGAATTCCTGTGGGGCGTACCAGAAGCACTACAATCAGCACAGAAAATACAATCGCGTCCGAAAGCTGAGAGGAGATGTACGCCTTAGACAGGTTTTCAATAACGCCCAGAAGCACGCCTCCAATCAGGGCGCCGGGTATGGAACCGATTCCCCCAAATACCGCAGCCACAAAGGCCTTGATACCGGGCATAGAGCCAGTATAAGGAGTCAGAGACGGATAGGTTGAGCACAGCAGAGCGCCGGCAATAGCCGCCAGAGCAGAGCCGATAGCAAAGGTAATGGCAATCGTCCTGTTTACATCAATTCCCATTAAGGTTGCCGCTCCCTGATCCTCTGATACAGCAAGCATAGCCTGTCCCACCTTTGTCTTATTGATAAACTGAGTCAGTCCAACCATAATTATAAGGCAGGTCGCAATCGTAACCATTGTAACGCCGGATATAGACAATGCGCCGTCTGCCAGCTTCAGACTGGGAACATTAACCACGGAAGTAAACTGACGGGCATTGGATCCGAAAATCAGCAGAGCCACATTCTGAAGCAGATAACTGACGCCGATAGCTGTAATCAGGACTGCCAGAGAGGATGCCCCCCGCAGCGGCTTATATGCCACACGCTCAATCACAACGCCAAGCACCGTACACGCTGCAACTGCTACAAGAATTCCCAGCAGCGGCGGCATACCCATGGTGCTGACAATGGTAAAGATGACAAATCCGCCCACCATAATAATATCCCCGTGTGCAAAATTCAGCATCCTGGCAATTCCGTAAACCATGGTATAACCCAGAGCAATAATCGCGTAAATGCTGCCCAGGCTGATTCCATTGATCAAATAAGACAGAAAACTCATGTATCCCACACCTCTTCATTTTATTTGTATTCTGTAAAATCAGGAAATAAATTCCTATTATACAAATAAGGGCCGTCTGCTCTGACGCCCCTTATTTGTATCCGCATTCATGATTACTGCATTTCGTAAATACCATTTACAATCTTTGCGGCCTTCGGAGCCTTATTGGGCTCGCCTGCTGCATTCCAGGTCATTTCCGCACCAGTCAGTCCATCAATGGAGATCTCTGTCATGGCTTTCTTCATAGCCTCACACATATCGGAAATTTCCATGTCTGCAGTTACTCCGCCCTGTTTTACGGCAGCTGCAATTGCGTATACAGCGTCATAAGAATCTGCCGCAAACTGGTTCGGCTCTACGCCGTAGGCTGCAACATAATCCTCTGTGAACTTCTTGCTGCTTTCCTCAGTTACAGAGAAAGGAGTCAGAAGCATCAGCCCCTCTGCCAGAGAGGTATCAAAGTTCTCTACAGAAAGAATACCGTCCATACCGTCACATCCGAAGAAAATCGGATCAAAGCCCTTGTCAGATGCCTGTTTCAGGATTACAGATGCCTCCTGATAGTAAATGGGCAGGAATACCAGCTCAGCGCCTGCTTCCTTTGCCTTGTCCAGCTGTACAGAAAAATCGGTGTTGGTGTCAGCTGTAAATGCCTCATCTGCAACAATCTCAATTCCCTCATTGGGTGCTTCCTTTACAAAGGATTCACGAACACCAGAGGAATACTCGGTAGAGCTGTCATAAATAATAGCAACCTTGGTAGCCAGCTTGTTCTCACCAATGTACTTGGCAGAAGCAGTACCCTGATCCGGATCAGCAAAGCATACACGGAATACATTGTCATTGGCAACGCACTCTACTGCAGAACCGGAGGGAGTCAGCTGAAACATATTGTCATTGGCTGTCTCTGCAGAAACTGCAATGCAGGGTTTGGATGTGGTTGCACCTACCAGCATCTGCATACCCCAGTCTTTTAATGTATTGTAGGCGTTGATTGTCTTCTCAGGATCGTTCTCATCATCCTCCGCCTTGAGCTCAAACATCATGCCGTCTACGCCGCCTGCAGCGTTGATTTCCTTTACTGCCAGGTCTGCACCATTCTGTACGGCAATTCCGTAGGTTGCAGCCGGTCCTGTCAGCGGCCCAATCACGCCCAGCTTAATGGTGTCGCCCTCAGCTCCTGCTGCCTCACTTCCAGCAGCCTCGCTTCCTGCCGCCTGAGTACCTGCTGCCGGTGCATCGCTCTTGCCGCCTCCGCATGCGGTCAGGGACATCGCCATCACTGCTGCCAGACTTAATCCAATTGCTTTTTTCATAATAGTCTCCTCCTCGATTTCTGAAACAGCCTTCCAAAAAAATCAAAAAGCTGTGCCATTCAAGCTGTCATAATTATAGTTGTACCGCAAAATAATGTCAAGCACTTTTTCACATTAAATTGTTAACATGCTGATATTTTTACAAAAATAAAGTTCGCTCGCGAGCTTCTCCGCCTGCGGCGGGTCGCTTCTGCGACAAAATTCTCTTCCGACGCATGGCGATCCTCACGGAGCGTTTTTATGTCATAGGACGCACTTTCCTATGGCATAAAAAAACACTAAGAATGATTCCCGTCCTGTACTAAATCAAGAACCAACAGAGACAGCCGTGTATTCTTTGATTTTCTGTTTCTGAAATTCAAAGAATACACGGCTGTCTTTTCCTGACAACTATATAATAAAAATTCGCAGCTATTCCTATATTCTGTCTGGCCAGGGAATTGCCTGATTCTCCATGGTTTTATCACGAAGCATCAGCTCCTCTACTGCATCCTGTGCTGCCTTTCCCTCAAACAGCACCTGATTTACCTGTTCGATAATCGGCATGGGAACCTGATATTTTTTTCCAAGGGCGCAGCCTGCCTTTGCTGAATACACGCCCTCCACAACCATCTGAACCTCATCCATAGCTTCCTTCATGGAATAACCCTTTCCAATCAGAATCCCTGCCCTGCGGTTACGGCTGTGCATACTGGCACAGGTAACAATCAGATCTCCAATGCCGGAAAGACCGCAGAAGGTTTCAAACCGCCCTCCCATGGCAATGCCCAGCCTTGCAATCTCGTAGATTCCCCTGGTAATCAGAGCTGCCTTTGTGTTATCACCGTATCCCAGGCCGTCTGCAATTCCAGCCGCCAGCGCAACTACATTTTTCAGAGCGCCGCCAATTTCAATTCCCTGAATATCCGGACTTACATAGACACGGAACTCTGGACTCATAAACACATTCTGAATGTATTCCGCCGTCTCTTTTTTTGACGCTCCTGCCACACAGGTCGTAGGCAGCCCCCGGCTGACCTCCTCTGCATGGCTCGGTCCTGAAAGAACTGCAACCTCTGCCTGAGGAATTTCCTCTGTCAAAATGTCAGAAAGAGTCATTAAGGTGGACTCCTCAATTCCCTTTGCCACATTGACAATAATCTGTCCTTCCCTGCAGAACGAACGCATTTTTGCAGCTGTCTCCCGCACATAAACAGAAGGAACCGCCGTTACCAGCATATCCCTTCCATCCATAGCCTGTTCCAGATCTGCTGTAAATTCCATGGAATCCGGAAGAATCAAATCCGGAAGTGTTTTCAGTTTTCTTGTTTTTTTCAGAGAATCGATCTCCGATTCAAGCGCTGACCATACTGTAACGTGATGACCATTGTTGTGCAGCAGGGAAGCCAGGGCAATGCCCCAGCTTCCCGATCCGATGATACCAATCTTTGCCATTTTGTCTCAGCCTTTCTTCTTTGCTCCGATTTTATTTTCTGTCCCGGCTAACATACGTTTAATATTTGTATGATGACGCCAGATTCCCAGACCGCCGATAATCAAAGCCAGAATGCAAAATTCCGGCACCTGAGCTGCGCCCAGGCCATAGCTTCCCTGTACAGCAAAATAACTCATTCCTGCCATAAAAAGAATCATGACAAAAATGGAACCCAGAGAAACAAACCGGGTAATTGCCACAGTAGCCACAAAAACAACCAGACAGATCAGCATAACCCGCCAGTCCAGGGAAGCCAGGAGTCCGGCAGATGCCGCAATGCCCTTTCCGCCCTTAAATCCCATGTAAAACGGATAATTATGTCCAAGAATCACACCAAGCCCTGTATACAGCAGATATACATAAAGCATTTCCGTCTGACCTGCGTAAAGGATCCGGGTCAGCAGACATGCCAGAATCATCTTGCCTGCATCTCCCAGAAATACAATAAGTCCAGCTTTCACCCCCATAACCCGCAGCACATTGGTGCTGCCGGCATTGCCGCTTCCATAATTCCGAATATCCATATGTTTTGATTTGCTGTACAGATAACCGGTTTGAAACAGACCAAATACATACCCCATTGCTAGACAGATTGCTCTTTCCATTTACTGCTCCTTTCCTGAACGCTCCCTGATAATAAACCGCAGAGCCGTGCCGCGGAATCCAAAGGATTCTCGGATCTTGTTTTCCAGATACCTTACATAGGAGAAATGCATCAGCTCCTTGTCATTTACAAATATTACAAAGGTCGGCGGTTTTACCGCAACCTGAGTCATGTAGTAAAGCCGCAGACGTTTACCCTTATCAGACGGCGGCTGCTGCATCGCCACAGCCTCAGTCATAATCTCATTCAATACGCCTGTTGCCACACGCAGCGTCTGGTTCTCCCGAACCATATCAATCAGCTCAAACATTTTGTTCATGCGCTGTCCCGTCACAGCAGAAATAAACACCATTTCCGCATAAGGCATGAAGGAAAGCGTGTCCCGTATTTTCTTTGTGTGCTCATAAATCGTCTTGTCATTCTTCTCAATGGCATCCCATTTATTCACAGCCACAATGATTCCCTTGCCCCGGTCGTGGGCAATACCGGCAATCTTTGCATCCTGCTCTGTGACACCCTCTGTAGCATCAATCACAAGGATCACCACATCTGCCCGCTCTACGGCAGAAACCGTGCGGATAATGCTGTAGCGCTCCAGATCCTCCTTGATTTTGCTTTTTCTGCGCAGGCCGGCTGTATCAATAAATACATACTCTGTGCCATTGTGAACCACCTCTGTGTCTACTGCATCTCTGGTCGTTCCTGCAATATTGGAAACAATCACACGATTTTCACCCAGAAGCTTATTGATAATAGAAGATTTGCCCACGTTGGGTTTTCCCACAATCGCAACTCTGGGACGCTCATCCTCCGCATCCTCCATCTGCTCTGCTCCAAAATGCTTGGTTACCTCATCCAGCAGATCTCCAATTCCCAGACGGGATGCTGCAGAAACAGCCACAGGATCTCCAATTCCCAGATTGTAAAACTCATAGATGTCATTTCCAAATTTCTGGAAGCTGTCCACCTTATTAACAGCCAGAACCACCGGCTTTCCGGATTTTCTCAGCATGTCTGCCACTTTGGAATCCGAGTCTACCAGTCCCTGGCGTACATCTACAATAAAAATAATCACGTCTGCCGTATCAATGGCAATCTGCGCCTGCTCTCTCATCTGAGACAGAATAATATCCTTGCTGTCCGGCTCAATACCGCCGGTATCCACCAGCGTAAAATTCATATTCAGCCAGGAACAGTCTGCATAAATCCGGTCCCTGGTTACGCCAGGCGTATCCTTTACAATCGAGATCGTCTCCCCTGCCAGCACATTAAACAGGGTGGACTTTCCCACGTTGGGGCGCCCTACTATGGCTACAATCGGTTTGCTCATACGTTATATCTCCTTTAATTCATATCCTTCATACTCAGTATCTTCTTCCAGTTCAAGCCCCAGAACTGCACCTACCAGATCCTGTCCGCTTGATTTTACAATATGGATGGGAACTTGTAAAGCATTTTGAACCTGCTCCCTTGTCATGTCATCCAGAAAGGTCTCTTCTCCGCTGCGGAACATACAGACTGGAAGCAAAAGCCTGTCTCCCAGATCCTGGCCGGAAAGCTGCTTTACCAGATCCTGGCCTGTAATCAGCCCGGCCACTGTAATCTGCTCTCCAAAAAACTCATTGCGGATGGGGAATATCTTTATCTCCACCTGAGGATACTGTTTCATAATCCGGTCTGCCTGTTTTTCCAGATAAGGAGCTGCAAGAAGTCCTGTAGCAATAGAAATCCGTTCTGGCTCTGCCTCTCCCTCAAACTCCTCTTCCACCATATGAAGAGCCTCCTGAACCTCCGTATCCAGAAGACGCAACATTCCCACTCCGTTTTCCAGCTGAGGAAATCCGTCATACCGTCTGCTTTCCGGAAGCTCCCGCTCTGCAAGAATATAAAACTCATCACTGGCATGGATAAAATGAATTCCATGCTCCTGGTAAATCCGCTTCTGCCATCCTTCAATAATCTCCAGAGCCGCCTGCGCCGATTCCCGGTCAAAGGCCTGCAGCGGGTAAAGACCCTGGCGGAATTTTGACAGACCTACCGGCACTACAGACACGCTCTCCATACAGGGAATATACTTCGTCAGATCCTGAATTGTCCGATCCAGTTCCTTTCCATCATTAATACCAGGACAAAGTACAATCTGCCCATTCATGGGAATACCGGCCTCAAACAGGGTATCCATTTTCTTCAGGGATTCTCCGGCAAACCGGTTGTGAAGCATCTCGCACCGCAGCTTTGGATTAGTCGTATGGACGGAAATATTGATGGGTGCCAGCTTAAACTCAATAATTCTCTGAATGTCATGATCCTTCATGTTGGTAAGGGTCACATAATTGCCCTGAAGAAAGGAAAGGCGGGAATCATCATCCTTAAAATAAAGCGTATCCCGCATACCCGGGGGCATCTGGTCAATAAAACAGAAAATACACTGATTGGTACAGGACTTGTAGTCGCTCATCAGACCGTTTTCAAAGGTAATGCCCAAATCCTGGTAATCGTTTTCCACCTCCAGCTCCCACTGCTCTCCATCCGGCTTCTCCACAAGAAGCGTCAAAGAGGGGCTGTCTACATAATATTCATAATCAAAAATATCTTCGATCTCGTTTCCGTTGACAGACAGGAGTCTGTCCCCCGGCTGAAGCTCCAGTGCATCGGCTATGGAGCCGGGATCTACGGACTTGATCGTATGGCCTTTTTTATTCATATCTGTCTGTCCTCTCCTGTTTCTTGATTCATTCTAACATTTTTTGTCAGATATAGCAATGCCTGTCCCTTTTGTATTTTTTTCAGAAAAACCCTGCTTACTATTGACTGAGGCCTTTCTACAATGGTATAAATAAAGTGTATTGAACAAACTGTTCACCACCTTATGATAAAGGAGTCATTATTTATGGCTAATAATTATGTTTTTAACAACATTTTACCAGTTGCACCTTTGAAAATTGCCGCCCTGGAAAGCTGCTGGGAGCTGGCTCAGAAGGTCAATAACCACATTGTAGAATTCCGCAGAAATGATACAGAAGAGCTGATTCGCCGCAAGCAGGATCTGAACTATCGGGGATATGATGTGGATTCTTATCTTTTAGACTGCAAATGTCCCCGTTTCGGCTCCGGTGAAGCCAAGGCTGTCATCAACGAATCTGTGCGGGGCGCTGATCTGTTTGCTATGGTAGATATAACCAACTACAGTATTCCTTATACCATGTGCGGTTATACCAACCATATGTCCCCGGATGACCACTTTCAGGATCTGAAGAGAATCATTGGCACCTCCGTGGCTACTGCCCACCGGGTCAATGTGATCATGCCATTCTTATACGAAGGACGTCAGCATAAGCGGAGCAAGCGGGAATCCTTAGACTGCGCCATGGCTCTTCAGGAGCTGATTAACATGGGTGTTTCCAATATCATCACCTTTGACGCCCACGATCCCCGGGTACAGAATGCCATTCCCTTAAACGGCTTTGACAACTTTATGCCCACCTATCAGTTTATCAAGGCTCTCTTTCATCACGATAAGAGTCTGAAAATTGACAAAGAGCATCTGATGGTTATCAGTCCGGACGAGGGTGCCATGAACCGTGCCGTATATCTGGCAAACAACTTAAGCGTAGATATGGGTATGTTTTACAAGCGCCGCGACTACTCCAGAGTCGTAGACGGACGCAATCCCATTGTTGCCCATGAATTCCTTGGTTCCTCTGTAGAAGGAAAGACGGTTCTGATTATTGATGACATGATCTCTTCTGGCGAAAGCATGCTGGACACTGCAAAGGAATTAAAGGAGCGCAAGGCTTCCAAGGTTATTGTGTGCTGCACCTTTGGCCTGTTTACCAACGGACTGGAGAAATTTGACGAGTTCTACGAAAAAGGTTACATTGACTATGTCATTACAACCAACTTAAACTATCGTCCGAAGGAGCTTTTGGAGCGGGCATGGTATCTGGAAGCAGATATGAGCAAGTACATTGCTGCCATTGTCAATTCTCTCAACCATGATGTTTCCATTGGAAAAGCACTCTCTCCTACTGCCAAGCTGCAGAAGCTGGTACAGAAGTATCAGGCTGGCGGATATGAATATTTCCAGACAATCGAATAGCAAAAGAAAGAGGGCTGTTTTTGCAGCCCTTTTCTGATCCCTTCTTATTTCCCAAGACGCGCCTTTAATTCTGCCAGCCTTTCTGATGCAGAGGAAGATGCCGTGCCGTATTTTCTCAGCACGTCCTCGCCGAAATCCGGAAGCGGTTTTTCCAGGATGGACAGAGCCTCTGCCTCTGCCCTCTCATTTGCTGCCCGCTCGGCCAGCTTATCAAAACGGGAAAATGCATTTTCTGAAGATACCTTCTGCACCTTTGACACAGATTTTCTGCTGCTTTTTCATACTGCGTGTGTTTTTTCTCATACTCTGCAAGCGTATTCTTCGCACTGGTTTCTCCCGCAATGACTTTTGCTGCCGCTGCTTTCACTTTGGCATATTCAACCAATGCGTCAGCGATTGTCTGGTTGATAGCCTCCTGAGGATCCTCCAGACTGTCCATGAGGGCATTGGCCTTACTGCGGGTAATAAATGCAATTTTGTCCCATAATCCCATACTTACTCATCTCCTTTATATTTTTCCAATACACTTTCTGCTATGTCCTCCACAGACGTATTTAAAATTTCTTTTGTAGTTTCCAACATTTTTCTTAACTTACAGCCATTCAGCCATGCGAAGCTTCGATCTGCTGCGTTCACATGTAAACACCTCAAATTCCCCGGTTATCCACCAGAAGCATATTCAGTCTCTGCCACCGCTGCAGCTCTTCTTTTGTAATCAGAAGACGTTTTTTCAACTCTTCCGTATTCTCCTGAGGAGTCAAGGTCACCAGACATCGAAACGCACAGGGCATCAGATCGGCGCTAGAGATACCGCAAAGAAGCCCGTCTGTGGCCTCCCGAAATTCCAGCGGATTAAAAATATACAGCAAATCTTCTTCCAGAGAATTGTACTGATTTACAAAAGAAAATCGAATCAGCATATCACTGTAAACGACTCTGCCAGTATAATAGATATCACTGCTTTGTCCGTAGGAATTGCTGGATCGAATTGACAGAGCTGCGTGGTAATTTCCAGGGGCATCCTCCTCCTCCCGAATATCGATGAGTCCGTTTTTTAATCGCTGATACCGACCATCATAAAAATAAAAATACAGCCTTCTTGCGCAGAAAAACGGGCTCATACCGCTATAGGCTGAGGGAGGGGTCTGCAGAAGCTTCTGTTCCTCCTGAACATCAAGAAGCTGTCCTGGACTGACCTGCAGAACCCTTGCAATCTCTCCAAGCGTTTCAATGTCCATGGCAATTTCCCCATTTTCGTATTTACTTACACTGGCTCTGCTTTTATGGATTCTGTCAGCCAGCTGCTGAAGAGTCATAGATTTCATTTTTCGGTACATCCGGATACGTTCTCCGGTCTGTTTACTGTAAGCACTCACTCTGTTTCTTCCTCTCTTTTGCATGGATTCCTATTTTTTTCTTACACCTTTTTTTGATTATCGCTGTTTTTCTGTGTTTCCTATAAATATACACAATTAAAAAAACTTCCTGTTTTTCTGACTATTATACAGGATAAATCCGCATTATTCCAGTATGATTCAACTTTTTAACAAAAAAGTTTCATAAAACGAAATTTTTTAAATTTGCCTTTTCCGTATATTTCATTATAATAGGCAGAGCAGATATGCAGAATCTGTATCATTTTGACAGCAAAGGGGTTTGCAAACATGAACAAAAAGAAAAAAAGCAGCTTCACAGGATCTCTTGGATTTGTACTTGCCGCAGCAGGAAGCGCCGTAGGCGTAGGAAACATCTGGCGTTTTCCCTATCTTGCTGCAAAAGACGGCGGAGGCCTGTTTTTACTTGTTTATCTGGGGCTTGTGGTAACCTTTGGCTTTACCCTTCTGGTTACGGACGTAGCCATTGGAAGAAGAACAAAAGAAAATGCGCTTCACGCATTTGAAAGCATGAATCAAAAATGGAAGTTTCTCGGATATCTGACTTTCCTGGTTCCTGCACTCATCATGACCTACTACTCCGTAATCGGAGGATGGATTTTAAAATATCTGGTTACCTTTTTCAGCGGAAACGGACAGGCTGCCGCTGCTGACGGATATTTTACTTCTTTTATTACGTCAAAAGCTTCCCCCATCGTATTCATGCTGATTTTTCTTTCTTTAACAGCGTTGATTGTATACCGGGGAGTTGAAAAGGGAATTGAACGTTTTTCCAGAATTGTTATGCCTGGTCTGCTTCTGATGGTCATCGGAATCGGAATATTTTCACTTACGCTTTCCCACAAAGGCGCTGACGGAGTGGTTCGCACTGGTCTAGACGGGCTGGCAGTCTATCTGATTCCAAATTTTGAAGGCCTGACTCCCGGACGTTTCCTGGAAATTCTTTTAGATGCCATGAGTCAGCTGTTTTTCTCCCTCAGCGTATCTATGGGCATTATGATTACATATGGCTCCTATGTAAAAAAAGAAATTGATTTAAGCCGTTCCTTAAGCCAAATCGAAATTTTTGATACGATAGTTGCTTTTTTAGCCGGATTGATGATCATACCTTCTGTGTTCGTCTTTTTCGGAACAGAGGGTATGGCTTCCGGTCCCAGCCTGATGTTTGTTTCACTGCCAAAGGTTTTTGAAGCTATGGGGGCAGCCGGGGGTATTCTGGGACTTGTTTTTTTCCTGATGGTTTTGTTTGCTGCTCTGACCTCTTCCGTATCGATTATGGAAACTCTGGTCGCCAACTGCATGGATATTTTCCATACCTCAAGAAAAAAAATGAGCCTGATAATCAGCCTTGTCTCTGCAGCCGCTTCCATCCTGATCTGTCTGGGATATAATATCTTTTACTTTGAACTGAAGCTGCCTAATGGAGCGACTGCTCAGCTTCTGGATCTTATGGATTATATCAGCAACAGCTTCCTGATGCCGTTTATCTCTCTCCTTACCTGTATTTTTGTAGGATGGATTATGAAACCGGAATGGATCTGCGAGGAAATGGAAGCCAGCGGTCATCTCTTCCGGCGAAAAAAAATGTATTCCTTTACGATTCGCTATGTAACACCGATTATGATGACGGTTCTCTTTCTCCAGTCCACAGGTTTTTTTTAATTTTTGTAAAAGACATTGTTTTCATTCCACTTAAAAAGGAGGGCCCCCAGGGTACCCCTCCTTTTTACTATTCTGCTTCATACAGCTGCAGCAGAAAATTTCCCGTTTCTTACGGGGTAGTGATTTTTTCTGCCAGCTTCAAAAGCAGTTCTACAATTTTTTCCATAGACTGAATACAAATATACTCATACCTTCCGTGGAAGTTGTGTCCTCCGGTACACAGGTTCGGACAAGGCAGTCCCTTAAAGGACAGTCTTGCTCCATCCGTACCTCCGCGAATAGGACGAATGATTGGCTGAATATCCAGCTCTCCCATTGCTTCCTTTGCTGTTTCAATCAGTTCAAAATGCGGTTTGATCTTTTCCAGCATATTATAATAGCTGTCCTTCAGCGTAAGCTCTACGGTATTGCTGCCATATTTGGCATTTAAATAAGCCACGGCCTGTTCCATCAGCGCCTTCTTCTCTTCAAATTTTGTCCGATCATGATCGCGGATAATGTATTTCATGGTGCAGGCTTCTACGGAACCTTTCATATCGTCCAGGTGGAAGAATCCTTCATATCCGTCTGTACATGCAGGATTTTCAAATACGGGAAGAAGAGACTGCAGCTCCATACCCATTAAAATAGCATTTTTCATTTTTCCACGGGCTGTTCCTGTATGAATACTCACACCGTGAATGGTAATAAAGGCAGATGCTGCATTGAAATTTTCGTATTCCAGCTCTCCCAGAGCGCCGCCGTCTACCGTGTAGGCAATATCTGCCCCAAATCCTTCCACATCAAAGAAGTCCGTTCCCCGTCCAACTTCTTCGTCTGGAGTAAAGGCAACGCAGATTTTTCCGTGTTTGAATTCCGGGTGAGCCATCAAATAAGCGGCCATTTCCATAATCTCAGCAACGCCTGCTTTATCATCAGCCCCTAAAAGCGTAGTACCGTCTGTTGTAATCAGATCCTGACCCACATAATCTGCCAGTTCCTCATAATCCTCCGGCCCCATAGAGATTCCCAGTTCCCGGTTCATTACAATCCGGCCGCCGTCATAATTTCTGATAATCTGCGGCTTAATATCTGTTCCTGGACTTGCAGGCGCTGTATCCATATGTGAAATAAAGCCAAGAACAGGAAGGTCTGCCTTCGCTGCTTCCCCCTCCAGGTTGGACGGAATTTCTCCGTATACATAACCATAGGAATCCATCCTTACGTTGGAAAGTCCCATTGCTTCCAGCTCAGCTTTTAACATGTTTCCAAGATTTTTCTGCTTTTCCGTGCTGGGGAAAGCCTCTTCATCATCTTTAGACTGAGTATCTACGGATACATACCTTAAAAATCGTTCTGTTACTGATGACATATCAATTGTGTCTCCCTTCTGTATCATCGATAATCTGCCCGCCTTCTACATGAGGGCGTATCAGCTGCTCCAGAGAATACTTCCACAGGGTTTCCGACCCCAAGGCCGTTGTTTTGTTTCGGTTGAGAATTCCGCTGAGGCGCACCTGTTTTTCCTTCCACATTTTTCCATTGGTTGCTGCATTCAGCATCGTAGGCTGTAAATTGTCCATAGTATGGGCAAATAATGCCTCCGGAGAAGTTCCCTCCTCAAACTCATCCCACAAACTGCGGAATTTATCCCGCTGATCCTCTGGCAGAATAGAGAAAATCCGATCTGCTGCCCGAAGTTCTCTTTCTCTCTGCGTTTTCTTTCCTTCCTCGTCATAGGCAAACGTATCTCCTGCATCAATTTCCACCAAATCGTGGATTAACAGCATGGAAATGGTTTTCAGTACATCTATCGGCTCATTGGAGTATTCACTGAGCAGAAGAGTCATCACTGCCATATGCCAGGCATGCTGAGAATCATCCTCTCTCTGGATTCCATTGCTCAGAATTGTCTGACGCAGAATCTGTTTTTCTTTATCAATTTCCCGGCAGAACTCCATCTGGCGGGAAAGCCGCTCTTCCTTATCCATATTTTCTCTCTTTCCTGCGCTTATCCATAAACTGCCGCATATTTTGCATCAGTTTACATAACTTAATTATGTAAACTAATATTTTTTCCTGCTGCTTCATCGATTGGCCAGCTCCTGTGTAATTTCTTCCCAGGTTACCCCCTTCTCTGCCATTAACACCATGACATGGTACAGAAAATCTGAAATCTCATACTTCACCTCTTCCGGATCCGGATTCTTTGCCGCAATGACAATCTCTGTTGCTTCCTCTCCTACCTTTTTGAGGATTTTATCAATACCCTTGTCAAACAGATAATTGGTATAAGACCCTTCCTTCGGATGAATCTTCCGATCCTGAATCACTGCAAATACATCCTCAAAAACCTTCAGCGGATTGGATGTCTGATATTCCTTTTGGGCCAGAGTCTGGAAAAAACAGCTGCGGCTTCCTGTATGACAGGCTGCTCCAATCTGATGAACCTTTGCCAGAAGGGTATCATTATCACAGTCCAGAAACAGGGCCTTCACATACTGAAAATGACCGGAGGTTTCTCCTTTTTCCCACTGGCTCTGACGGCTCCTGCTGAAATAATGCATCTTTCCGGTGCTAAGAGTATCCTCAAATGCCTGCTCATTCATATAAGCCAGCATCAGCACCTCCGAGGTTTTGTAGTCCTGAACAATGACAGGAATCAGGCCGTCCTGATTAGTACGAAACTGACTCCACGGAATCTGACTGTTTAAGATATCTACGGAAATCCCCTGCTCTGACAGCTTCTTCTTTTGCCTCATATACCAGCCGCTTTCCGGCTCTCCGGCCGGGTAAACCACACCTTCTATGTTTTTTTGCCTCAGCAGCTCTGCCGCATCCTGGTTTTCGGTCAGAATCAGAACTGGTACCGGAGTCTCTTCTGTAAGAAATGTCTCTCCTGCCAGAAATGCCTGTTTTTCTGCAAAAATTTTACCAGCGCCCAGCTGATGAAATTCCGCCACTCGCCTCATCTGCTCTGCAGAAGAAATCTGAACCCATATTTTTTCCGTTCCGAACCGGTCCGCAGCCTCCTTAATTAAATCAATATTATCTTCATTTCCTCCGTCTAAAAATACCGCCTCTGCACCTGCATAGAGATATTTTTTTACATCCTCCAGTCGTTTGATCCGTCCGCCAAGAAAAACAGGAATATCAAGAAGTCTTACTGCTTCCTTGACTGCATGGATGGTTTTCTCATGGTCTTCCTCTGATTCCGATAGATCAAATACACAAAGTCCATCCAGCCCACTGTGGCTGCACGCTTCTGTAAAAGAAAGAAAGGGAAGCTCCTCTCCATTTCCATAAGCAAAGCCCTTTCCCGAAACCGGCAGTACCGCCTTTTGATTCCGGCAGCCCACTGCTGCCATCAAATATTTATCACCTGCCATACGATTTTTCCTCCTTACTGAAATCTGGCTACCGCATCCGGAAGGCTGATTCGTTTTTCATAAAGGGCTTTTCCGATAATTACCCCCGGAATCCTGTTTTCGCTGAGGGTTTCCAAATCTTCCATAGAAGACACGCCGCCGGAAGCAATCACATTCAGTCCTGTTTTTTCTGCCAGCATTCTGGTATATGGAATATTGGGGCCTGTCAGCGTTCCGTCTCTGGAAATATCCGTGTATACAATATGCCGAACTCCGTATTCCTTCATTTTCATACAAAGCTCCAGCGCAGTCACGGAACTGGTTTTCTCCCAGCCGGCCACTGCCGCCATTCCATCCTTTGCATCCACTCCTGCCACAATCCGCTCCGGTCCAAAGGCTTCCACCAGCTCCCACATAAATTCAGGACGCTCTGCCGCCTTTGTGCCAATGATACACCGGGATATTCCCAAATCCAGCATCGCTTTGACATCCTCGGCACTTCGAATTCCGCCGCCCAGCTGAACCGGAACGGAAACCTGGGAAAGAACCTCTCGAATCGCCGGAGCATTGACGGAGTGACCGGCCAAAGCTCCGTCCAAATCCACCAGATGAAGAAAGGTTGCTCCCTGGCTGACCCATAGCTTTGCCATATCAGCAGGCGTGTCGGAATATACCGTAATATTATCAAAAAGTCCCTTTGTAAGGCGGACACATTTCCCATCCTTCATATCAATCGCCGGATATAACTGCATGACTTTTCATCCTCGTCTTTCTGTCAGAGTACACCTTTGGTAGACAGCACGTCTGTAATCCGGCCATCCAGCCGGGTCGCACTGTCTAAGGCCTTGGCAAAGGCCTTAAAAGCTCCCTCTATAATATGATGATTGTTGCTGCCGCTCAGCTGTTTTAAATGGAGATTCATCTCTGCTCCATAAGAAACCGCATAAAAGAATTCACGAATCATTTCTGTCTCCAAATCTCCTACAAACTCCCGATCCAGCTTCAAATCGTATACCAGATATGGCCGTCCGCACAGATCCAGAGCACAGAGAATCAGAGCCTCGTCCATGGGAAGAATCATGGAGCCATAGCGTACCATTCCCTTCTTATCTCCTACTGCCTCCTTAATGGCTTTGCCCAGTACAATTCCCGTATCTTCGATGGTATGGTGGGTATCCACCTGCAGATCCCCTTCCACCGAAAGGCTGAGATCAAAGAGTCCGTGGCGGGCAAAGCCCTCCAGCATGTGGTCAAAAAAACCGATTCCCGTATGGATATCTCCTTTCCCGGTACCGTCCAGACAAAGGCTCAGACGTATCTTTGTTTCTTTTGTGGTTCGTTCCATCACTGCAGTGCGTTCCATAACTCCTCCTTCTACTCAAAACGGACACGAATGGAATTGGCATGGGCTGTCAGATGCTCTGCCTCTGCAAATGTCTCAATATCCTTATGAATAGGCTCCAAAGCCTCTCTGGAGTAGTAAATAATGCTGGATTTCTTAATGTAGTCATCTACCCCCAGAGGTGAGAAGAACTTTGCAGTTCCGTTCGTAGGAAGCACATGGTTAGGACCTGCAAAATAATCACCCAGGGGCTCAGAGCTATATTCGCCCATAAAAATAGCTCCTGCATTCTGAATTTTCGTCATAACCTCAAAGGGATTGCGGGTTACAATTTCCAGATGCTCCGATGCAATCTCATTGGCTGTGGAAATGGCATCCTCCATAGAATCGGCAACCAGAATATACCCATAGTTTTCCAGAGATTTCTCCAGAATATCCCTTCTGGAAAGAGTCTGCAGGAAAACCTCAATCTGGCGGGATACTTCTTCGGCCAGTTCCATGCTGGTGGTCACCAGAATAGCGCTGGCCAGCTCGTCATGCTCTGCCTGGGACAAAAGATCTGCTGCCACATACCGGGGATTGGCCGTTTCGTCTGCCAGAACCAGAATCTCGCTGGGACCGGCAATGCTGTCAATGCTCACATGTCCATACACAGCCTTCTTTGCCAGAGCCACAAAAATATTGCCCGGTCCTACGATCTTATTGACCCGGGGAATGGATTCTGTTCCAAAAGCAAGGGCCGCCACTGCCTGAGCTCCGCCTGCCTTGTACACCTCTGTAGCACCTGCCAGATGGGCCGCAATCAGTGTAACCGGATTGACTTTTCCGTTTTTGTCCGGGGGAGTTACCATTACAATTCGCGGAACCCCTGTAACCTCAGCCGGGATAATATTCATCAAAACGGAGGAGGGATATGCTGCCTTGCCTCCAGGAACATAAACGCCCACACTGGAAAGAGGCGTTACCTTCTGTCCCAGAAGAGTTCCGTCTGGACGGGAATCAAACCAGCTGTACTGCTTCTGTTTTTCGTGATATTCCCGAATATTTTTCATAGCCCGCTTCATAACTGTCAGCAGCTCCGGATCTACCTGGGACATAGCCTCCTGAATCTCTGCTTCCGTAACGCGGATATTGGAGCTGTCCAAATCTGCTCCGTCAAATTTCTTTGTATAGGCAAACAGAGCCTGATCTCTGTTTTTTCTTACGTCCTCCACAATTTCCTGCACTGTGCTTTCGTAGGCAGTATAATTATTTGGATCTCGCTTTAACAGATCTTCCAGAATATTTTTTCTGGTTTCTTCATTCAGTTGAACGATTCTCATTATGTTTTCTCCATTTCTCCGCCTGTCGAGACGTATCTTTTATAACAGACACGCAAAGCGGGCTGCTTCTCTTATCAAAGAACGACCAGCTACCGGTTCTGAATCAGAGGTCGAAGCTGCTGAATCAGTCTGGTAATCCGTTCATTTTCCATTTTCATACTAACCTGATTGACTACCATGCGGGCAGACAGGGGACAAACCTCCTCCAGCACGCTTAATCCATTTTCCCGAAGAGTCGATCCCGTTTCCACAATATCTACAATCACCTCGGAAAGACCTACAATCGGCGCCAGCTCTATAGAACCGCCCAGCTTGATAATCTCTACTGTCTGGTGCTTTTTATTATAAAAATAATCTTTTGCGATAGCGGGATACTTGGTTGCCACACGGATCTGTTCATGGTTATTCAAATAAGCTCTGGCTGACTCCGGTCCGCAGACACACATCCTGCACTGTCCCATTTTCAGATCCAGAACCTCATACAACCTTCTGCCCTCCTCCAGAAGCGTATCTTTCCCTACAACTCCAATATCGGCAGCCCCGTATTCCACATAAGTAGGCACATCGCCTGCCTTGGCCAGAAAAAATCGGAAGCCCAGCTCCTCATTCGTAAAAATCAGTTTTCTGGAACTTTTATCCTTCATTTCCTCGCAGGTAATGCCAATCTGTTCAAAAAGAGACAGCGTTTTATCTGCCAGCCGTCCCTTAGCCAGAGCAAAGGTCAGATATCTCACGGTTGCGCCACCTCCTTTTTTTCAGCTAGAATCAGTTCCCGCCTGGTCAGACTCTTCCTCTGCCCGGTTTCCAGATTCACTTCCAAAACATCCTTCTCTTCGACAGATAAAAACAGCAGCCGGCCGATTCCCTGTGCCGCCGCCCACTCCTCATAGGCTTCCACCGGTTTTCCTTCTTTCCGGCACACCATCTGCAAAGTTTCTCCCTGGCTCCGGAGACTGCAGGCCATGGGGATGGCTTCCATTGCCATCTCTGGCTCGTAAACCAGGGCCGTACAGACGGAAGCAACGGGAACCTGAATTTTCTGGCGGGACAGCGCCAGCATCAGCTGATCTACCACAATGGCAAAGCCAACAGCCGGAGCCTTTTTTCCAAACTGCTCCAACAGCCGGTCATAGCGTCCTCCTGTCACAATATACTCTCCTGTACCGTAGGTGTAGGCCTTAAAAATAATACCAGTATAATAGGAATATTTGCTCAGCATACCCAAATCATAGGAAACATAGTCTCCCAGTCCATAGGCATCCACCAGCTCCTGAACCCGCTCTAACCGGTCAATCGCCCGAAGTGCGCGGGGATTGGAGGTCATGCATCTTGCCGCGCGAATCTGATCAATATCTCCAAACAGCTCCGGAAGCTTTAAAAAAAGCTGCTTTTGCTCCGGAGTCATGATCTGCTCAGACAAAAGCTCCTCTACGCCGAAATAATTTTTATTTTCAATCAGAATGCGAAGCTTTTCCCGGGTTTCCTCATCCATCCCCACTTCCTCGGTCAGACTCCGGTAAAATTCCACCTGCCCCAGCTCCACCTGGAATTCCGTCAGTCCGGCCTCCTTCAGAGACTGGATCACCATGGCGATCATTTCCGCATCCCCCTGGCAGGTATCATCTCCAATCAGCTCAACTCCCGTCTGGGTTGCTTCCTTTAAACGTCCCTGATAACTGGAGCTGTTAATAAAAGAAGGACCTACATAGCACAGGCGAATGGGATTTTCCTCTTCCATAAAATATTTGGCCGCACACCGGGCAATGGATGGCGTCATATCCGGCCGGAGCACCAGTGTATTGTTATCCCGGTCAAAAAATTTGTACATTTCCTGGGCTCTGACGCTTCCGCGCTCCTTACTGAAAATATCAAAGTATTCAAATACAGGCGTCTCGATGGCTTCATAACCATACAGGCGGAACACCTGAAGAATTTTCTCCTGAACCGCCAGTTTCCTGGCACACTCTGATCCATAGATATCCCGAACCCCCTCCGGGGTGTGAAGCAGCTGATGATTCATAAATACTCCTTTCCCTCCCGAAATTCACAGATTGCCGTTTTGCTTTCGCGCGGTAGAGTGATAATTTAGTAACGTGGTTACTATTATAGGAGATGGAATCTGAATTGTCAATCAACAATAACCAGATTGGGGTAAATTTTCTCAATCCTTTCATCTGGAAAATGCTCATCAAGCGCCTCTGCCGTTTTTTGCAGAAAAATCCCCATTGGCTCCTCTCCTGCCTGTCTCTGTGTATACCGCGCCAGGGCCATTCCTGACAAAAGCATATTGTACAGCATGAAAACGATCAGCAGATTGGTTACAATTTTTCCAGCCCTCACTGGAATCTTTTCAATCCAGCGGGAAAGAAATGGATAGATCCCCTTCAGCCAGACCACGGCTACAATTCCCCAGAAAAAACAGTACAGCAGATTGATCCTGCCCCCCAGATTAAAAGGAATCTTACTGTAATCCCAGAATACCGTTCCAAAAACCAGTTCTGTAAAAACACTGCAAAAATATTCATAAGCACCGCCAAGAATGGTTCCCGCCAAAAAGATATGGCGATCCGCCGTATTTCTGACTCGATAAAGCACAGCAGTCAGCATCACACAGCCCAGCCCCCACACAATGCTGAAGGGGCCATAAACCACACTGCTCCGGCTCATAAGAACCCCGGCAGTAAAATATACAAAAATAGTTTCTACCACATCTCCCAGAAATGCACCAATGAAAAACAGAGAAACCAGCTTATAAAAGCTGCACCCATATCCAAAAACAAAGGCCTCAGCCACCCTGCTGCGGGCTCTCTCACGTTTCTGCTCCTCCCTCAAAATTTTTAAAGAGATATTGGGATAGGCCTTCATCATGCGCTGCTGAATCCTGCGGGCAATCCTGCTGTTTAAAAATACCGACAGCTCCAGAAGTTTTCTGCGGACAGGTCCCATTGTCTGTCTCGACGAGGCTTCTAAAAGCTCCTCCGGCGTTATATCTCTGCGCAGCTCCTGACGCAGCTCCAAAAGAGCTGCCGCACTTCCCAAGGCATCTGCGGCCAGCGCCAGAGTTAAAATCCAGAGAAGAACCACGCCTATGGTATGAGGAATCAGCCCCACTGCCGCCAGCAAAAGGGAGTTAAGCCCTTTCATCATCAGAACTGCTCCCAGACCCCATATCGCTGAATAGGTCAGGCAGACATAACCGTCCAGATGGAATCTGTGACTGGAGTAATCCCACCATTTCCGGTGAAAAATCCGTTCAATGATCCGCCCGGACCAGTATTCCAGAAAGCTGGCCAGTACCGCGCCTCCCAGAAACAGAAAAACAGGACGCTCTCTCAGCTCTGGAAGAAACAATGCAAAGGCTGCAGCAGAAAAACCGTACAGCATACAAAACGGAGCGTTTAAAATTCCCCTGTTTACAAAGGTTTTTCGTCGGAATGTAGCCAGACATACCTCCAGACACCAGCCAAAAAAGGAGTACAGGTAAATCAGCCATAAAAGTTCATATCCTGTCATCTTTCTCCCCACCCTTTCTGCGGAATTTTCTGATCCCATTTTACATTTATAATACTGGTTCGTCAATCGTTTTGCCAAAAGGTGATTTTTGAGATTATATATAAGTATTTTTAATAAATAAGACTGATTGTATTACATGTGTAATATATGTTACACTATTAAGGTATGCTATTTACATATTATATGGAGGACATGATACATGGGCGGATTTTTTGGAGTTGTCTCAAGAAATGACTGTGTTATGGATTTATTTTTTGGTACGGACTATCATTCCCATCTGGGAACACGGCGGGGAGGTATGGCGGTTTATGGACCGTCTGGATTCCAGCGAAGCATCCACAATATTGAAAATTCTCCGTTTAGAACAAAATTTGAACGCGATGTAGAAGAACTGAAGGGAAATTCCGGAGTCGGTTCTATTTCTGATAATGAGCCTCAGCCGCTTCTGATTCAGTCTCACTTAGGCAGCTATGCCATTGTAACTGTGGGAAAGATCAACAATGAACAGGAGCTGGTAAAGCTTGCTTTTGAAAATGGTCATATTCACTTTATGGAAATGAGCGGCGGACGCATCAATGCCACCGAACTGACTGCTGCTATTATCAACCAGAAGCAGAGTCTGGTGGAAGGGCTTGTTTATGCCCAGGAAATGATTGAAGGCTCCATGACCATTCTCCTGCTGACTCCGGAGGGCATTTATGCTTCCCGTGACCGGTACGGACGAACTCCGGTTGTCGTAGGAAAGAAGGATGATGCCTGCTGCGTTTCCTTTGAAAGCTTTGCATATATTAATCTGGGCTATCATGATTACTATGAGCTGGGCCCCGGCGAGGTGGTTTTAGTAAATGCAGGCGGTGTACAGTCTTTAAGCGCCCCTCGCAGAGAAATGAAAATGTGCTCCTTTTTATGGGTTTACTACGGCTACCCCACCTCCAGCTATGAGGGGATCAATGTGGAGCAGATGCGTTACAACTGCGGACGGATTCTGGCTGACCGGGATCTGGGCTGTAAAGGCGGCTGCTCCGGCTGTCCGGGACACAGACAGCCGGCGGCAGACAGCGGGGAAGCTCCGATTCATCCGGACATTGTGGCCGGAGTTCCCGATTCCGGCATTGCCCACGCTATCGGCTATGCCAATGAATCCGGCATTCCCTTTGCCCGTCCCTTTATTAAATACACGCCAACCTGGCCCCGCTCCTTTATGCCTCAGAATCAGAGCCAGCGTAATCTGATTGCCAAAATGAAACTGATTCCAGTAGATACTCTGATTCGTGACAAGAGCCTTTTGCTGATTGATGACTCCATTGTCCGCGGTACTCAGTTAGGAGAAACAACGGAATTCCTGTATCAGAGCGGTGCACGTGAGGTTCACATTCGTCCGGCCTGCCCGCCGCTGCTCTTCGGCTGCAAATACTTAAACTTCTCCCGCTCCAATTCGGATCTGGATTTGATTACCCGCCGGATTATCCGGGAACGGGAAGGGGACAATGTTTCTCCTGAGCTGCTGGCTGATTATGCAAATCCGGACAGCCAGAACTACAAAGAAATGGTGGAGGAAATCCGCAGACGGCTGAACTTTACATCCTTAAAGTTCCACCGCTTAGATGATTTGATTGAATCCATCGGACTCCCCAGAGAAAGACTCTGCACCTATTGCTGGGACGGAAAAGAATAAAAACAAAGCATAAAACACGAAAGTCAAAAGGCACGGTCTGCCGGAAGCTTCTTCCGACAAGCCGTGCCTTTTTGCTGTACATATATTAAAGCTTTTGCCCCTAGCGATCGTTGGTCAGCTTTAAACGATCCAGTGCAAAGAAGATCAGACTCAGGGCCATTCCTACCACACAGGCCAGTACCATACCAGTCAGCTGAATATTGCCGATTTTAATGGCAATGCCAGACAGTCCTGTAACAAAAATTACAGAGGTCAGAGCCTGGTTTCTTGATTTTCCGTAATCTACCTTAGAATCCACCAGAATCCGCAGTCCGGAAGTACCAATCATACCATACAGCAGGAAAGAAATTCCTCCGATAACCGGTCCGGGAATAGTGCTGATCAGCATAGACAGCTTTCCCATAAAGGAACAGATAATAGACAGCACTGCCGCACCTGCAATGACTCTGACACTGTATACCCCTGTCATAGCCATAACGCCGATATTTTCCCCGTAGGTTGTGGTGGGAACAGAACCAATGCATCCAGAAAGCATGGTAGAGAAATTGTCTCCAAACAGGCTTCGATGAAGTCCGGGCTCCTTTAAAAGATCCCGTCCCACAATCTTGCTGGTAACTACCTGATGACCAATATGCTCTGAAGTAATCACCAGAATAACCGGAAGAATAATCATGATTGCTTCCAGATTAAACTTGGGAAGGGTAAAATTGGGGATGGCAAACCAGGGCGCAGCAGCAACCTCCTCAAAGCTTACAATTCCACATGCCACTGCTGCCCCGTATCCGGCCAGTACCGCAATCAGAATGGGAATTACGGATAAAAAGCCTCGGAATAAAATAGAACCGAACACAGCCACACCCAGAGTTACCAGGAATACCGTCAGATTTGCCGGATGAATGGTTTCCTCCAAAAGTCCTGCATTGCTGGCTGCAGTTCCCGAAAGCTCCAGACCAATCAGGGCCACTACCGGTCCCATGGCAGCCGGCGGAAGAACTACGTCAATCCAGTCGGTTCCGAATTTGTAAACAATCAATGCCAGTACGCAGCCACAGAATCCCACTGCAACGAAACCGCCCAGGGCATATTCATAGCCAAAATTGGCAATTACAATTCCTGCCGGAGCCAGAAAGGCAAAGCTGGAGCCTAAATACGCGGGAGCTTTTCCCTTTGTAACAAGAATAAACAGCAGTGTGCCAAGACCGTTCATAAACAGAACAATTGCCGGACTGATACCAAAAATAAATGGTACCAGAACAGATGCCCCGAACATGGCAAACATGTGCTGGATGCTGAGAGGAAGAAGAAGCTGAAAGGGTACCTTCTCCTCTACCTGGATAATGCGTTTGTTAGACATAATAAAAAGTCCTCCTGTTTATTAAAATATAAAATCACCCATGAACCAGCAGTAGGCCACTGCCAGAATCAGAGCTGCCAGAATAATAAGAAGCCTCTGACGCAGTACATTGCCTGGATTTGAAACCTTTCCCTCATCCAGCCACAGACCGGCATCTCCACTCTTTTTAACCACGCCGAAGCTTACCATTTTGCGGATCATCTGCCGGTCCGCCGCTGTGGGCTTCGTTCCGTCAAACAGCTTCTCCATAGTAACTGCCATGTCAGAAGACAGCGCCTTCTGTTTCCGAAACAGGTCGTAATACCCACCAAATGCATTGTCCATCATGGTTCCATAACGTTCTTTTACTGACATTCGTATTTCCTCCCGGTTTTATTTCTCTGTATGTTCGTAGGTGTAGCAAAGAAGCTCGTATTTCTCATCATCTATTGGAAGCTTTGGTTCATAATCATCAAGAATCTGCTCCAGCCTGTCCATTCGCTCTGTAGACGGCAAATCCCTGGTCTGCTCCTTCAAGGTTTCCCGCATCCTGGTCAGCTGCTCCTGACGCTGCGGTACAGGGAGACCATATAGCTTTGCCAGCATACCGATTGCCGCCGCGCACTCAGTATCTGCCGTCATTTTGGGCGTATGGGGAAAGCTTAACCGAATATCCAGAGACTGTTTTACAATAGAAAATACCATCGCTACTCCCCCTCTCTCAGATCCAGATCCCGCTGAATCGCCGCCAGGTAGTGTACCAGAATATCACGGCTGGACAGAACCCGAAATTCCGGATCGATCTCTTCATAAGTAAAGCTTTTTCTTCCCCCATTCTCCATTCGTTTCCAGAACTGGTACATTCTCCGAAAGGGAATGTAATAAATCTCGTCCTCAGACGTAAAATGAAGAATAAAAAAAGCAATGCCTCCCTGCTGCTCAAAGTCCTTCATAAACATCATCTGATGCAGATGAACATTCTGCAGGGGAAATGTTTTTGCCGCGCACTCCTTCGCATCAAAGCATACAGGAATTCCCTGAACGGCTCCAATATAGTCCACCGTGCTTTTCTGATCAAAATAGGCCAGGGTAATGTGACGGCTCTCTTTATCAATCGTAATGGGCGTAATGGGCGTTGGAATTTTCTGGATCAGAGCCAGATTTTTTTCCCGGTAGATCTCATTGCTCCGGTTAATCATATCCTCCAGTGTCGATCCCCGCAGTCCCCTGCTTTTCCAGGTTCCCATTATGCCTCCCCTCCCAGATAATTCTCCATATCACCAAACACTCTCCGGAAGGTATCCGGTACGGGCGCTGTAAAGGTTCGTCCGCTGAGGTAGGCAAAAGGCTCCTCCATAACAGGAAATTCCATTTTCCAGGAATGGAGCATCTGGCTGTGAATACCAAACTGCTTTTTCATTCTGGCATTCAGTTCTTCCCTTCCATACTTGTAATCCCCTGCAAGCGGATGACCGATGGAAGCAAGATGAGCGCGAATCTGATGGGTTCGCCCTGTAATCAAACGAACCTTCAGCAGCGTGCAGCCACTTGCCTGTCCCAAAGGCTCATAACGAGTCAAAATCGGAACACTGTCCGGCACCTGTTTTTTTGTTATGGATACCTGATTGGTTTTCTCATTTTTCAGAAGATAACCATCAATGGTTCTCGGCTGATCCATAATCCCCTCTACTGCACACAAATAATCCTTATGAAGGCTTCTATCCTGAAACAGGGCAGAAAGCATCTGAAGGCCTGCCAGGGATTTGCCCGCTGCCACAAGACCGCTGGTATTGCGATCCAGCCGGTTGCAGACAGAGGGATGGAAGCTGCGAAGCTGCTCCACGGTCAGCTGTCCTGTTTCCATCAGATAGGCAATCACATATTCCACCAGCGATTCATCTGTATCCTTTGCTTTCTGTGAAAGCATTCCTGAAGGTTTATTAATCAGCAGAATGTGGCTGTCTTCATAGACAAGATCCAGCTTTGTTTTTCTGACCTTCTGTACCCGGACCTGGGAAAACTTTTCTATGGTTTCGTCAGAAAGAAACAGGCGAATCTCATCCCCCTCCGACAGCTTCTCTGAGCCATCACATTTTTTTCCGTTGAGGGTAATATTCTTTTTCCTCATCATTTTGTAAAGAAAGCCTTTTCCTGCCAGATTCAAATACTTTCCCAGCAGCTTATCCAGCCGCTGTCCGGCTTCGTTGCTGTTTACAATTACACTTTTCACAATGCTTGTCTCCTTTTATCCGGCTGCCGCCAAAAATCTCTGTTCCTACATGGACAAATTTTTCAAAAGCCGGGCTGCATATTCCACAGTTCCGTCATCTTCATATTCAGAAGCAGGCTTTAAAGAGTCCAGGCGACGGAAAAAACTTTTTTCATCCGTAATCAGGCGAAGCTTTAAGTTAATTCTGTTGTTTTTCAGAAGCTCCTGAAGCTCCTTTTCTGCCTTTCCCGTATTCAGCCTGGAGGAGGTGCAGTAAGCAAAAATTCCAGCCGGATGAACTGCTGCGGCATCCAGAGGGATTACATGATCCTTCGTAGTTACAATCAGATCATAAAGCACCTCTCCATTCTTCTCATAGGGAACCATTCTCTGGTGGAAGGCTTCGGAGGGGGTACGGTATTTCCAGGAAGCAATCAGAGGAGACGCCATGTTTGCCATGGGCAGCACCGTAAGAATTGCCATTACTGTAAGAATATTTTTGGCTGCCTGATTGTCTGTAAAGGAACGGGCGAAAAGCTGTGCCAGAATGGCTGCTGCCAAAAGTCCTGTCAGAAGAACCCGCACCCTTTTGTGGCTGTCACGGTAGCCGTATTCACCTTTGTTTATTTTCATTGCTGCGTTTTTCTCCTTCATCGTTCGTTTTTTCATTCTTCTCCCGGTTCGCAGAAGGGATGTTCCACGCCTCCATCACTCCAAGAAGGAAACGGTGGGGAACCAGGCGGCAAAGCAGGAAAAATGCCTTCATGAGAGGCCCATAAACGGAAATCGTTTTCCCCATCATACTATCTCTGACAGCCAGCTTCACAACCTTTTCCGGCCTTGCCATAGAAAGGCGTTTGTACAGCGGAAGCATCCCGGAAGGCGATGCCACCTGGAAAAACTCTGTAGCTACGGGCCCAGGACAGACTGCTGTTACCGTAATACCCCTGGGCTTTAACTCACTGTTTAACGCCTGGCTGTAGCTGAGCACAAAGGCCTTTGTGGCTGCATACACGGCAAATCCCGGCTGAGGAAGAAAGGCAGCAGCTGAGGCAAACTGAATGATGCGGCTTTCCCGGGACATATAGGGAAGCACTGCCGAGGTTACGCCGCAGAGGGCTTCACAGTTTAACCGAACCATACCGGTTTCCTCTTCTCCTGCAATGGAGCCGACGGTTCCTGTCTTTCCATATCCCGCTGCATTTACCAGAATTTTCACATCCGGCTTCTGCTGCTTTAACTGCCAGCCAAGCTGTTCCAGGGCATCAGGCTTCTGCAGATCCAAAGGAAGAATTCGAAGCGACACAGGAACCTGACTGCGCAGCTCTTCCAGCCGGTCTGCTCTTCGGGCAACCGCCCAGATTTCTCCCAGTCCTCCGCCAAAATGGTCTGCCAGCTGAATCACAGCCTCCCTTCCCATGCCGGAGGAAGCGCCTGTTACAATTGCAATTTTCATTCCATATTCCTGCCTTTCCTGACTGGTAAATGCTTTATTTCTGCTTCTTATGATGAACATTGCGGATGGTTTTCTTTTTTCCGCCTGACTGTCTACCTGTATTTGCTCCTGCTCTTCCTTTTGCATCCTTTCCCCCTGGTGCTTTTCCATTTCCGAAATGTCCCCAGGAGCCGCCGCTCATGCCAGCTCTCGGACGAATCAGACATTTCTTGTCAAAACCAATCAGATCCGTTCTTCCGGCCTGAATCAAAGCCTCCTTTACCAAATCATAGTTTTTGGGATTCCTGTACTGAATCAGAGCTCTCTGCATTGCCTTTTCATGGGGATTCACTGGCACATAAACCGGCTCCATATTTCTGGGATCCAGTCCTGTATAATACATACAGGTAGAAATCGTAGAAGGCGTCGGATAAAAATCCTGAACCTGCTCCGGCATATAGCCCAGATCCCGCAGATATTCGGCAAGCTCCACTGCTTCTTTCAGCGAAGAGCCTGGATGGGAGGACATCAGATACGGAACCAGATACTGCTCCTTATGAATACGGGCATTCATTTCTTTATATTCTTTTACAAACTGGTTGTATACTGCATTTTTCGGCTTTCCCATTTTGGAAAGTACAGCGTCGGATACATGCTCCGGAGCAACCTTCAGCTGACCGCTCACATGGTGCTCACAAAGCTCCCTCAGGAAAAGACGGTTTTTATCTGCCAGCAGATAATCAAACCGGATACCGGATCGGATAAAGACCTTTTTTACCTTCGGAAGTTCTCTCAGCTTTCTGAGAAGAGCAATGTAATCACTGTGGTCTGCCCGGAGATTTTTGCAGGGTTCCGGGAACAGGCACTGTTTATGGGGACATGCCCCCTTTGTCAGCTGCTTTTCACAGGCCGGGAAACGGAAATTGGCTGTCGGCCCTCCCACATCGTGAATGTACCCCTTAAAATCCGGTTCCTCTGTCAGAAGACGCGCCTCCTGAATCAGAGATTCGTGACTTCTTGCCTGAATAATCCGCCCCTGATGGAAGGTTAAGGCACAGAAGCTGCAGGCGCCAAAGCATCCACGGTTGCTGATCAGACTGAATTTAATCTCACGGATAGCAGGAACCCCTCCCAAGGCCTCGTAGGATGGGTGATAGCTGCGCATATAGGGAAGCGCATAAACCTGATCCATCTCTTCCTGAGTCAAGGGCTTTGCAGGAGGATTCTGAACTACAAACTCCTTCCCAAAATAAGGCTCCACCAGACGTTTTCCCATAAAAGGATCCGTGTTGCTGTACTGGACATAAAAGCTTTTCGCATATTCTTTTTTATCCCGCTTCATTTTATCATAATCCGGAAGCATCTGATAGTCATAAACCACGTCCAGATTCCGGGTTCTGAACACCGTTCCGTCAATAAAGGTAATATCCTTTACCTGAATTCCGCTGTTTAAGGCATCTGCAATTTCCACAATAGAATGCTCTCCCATTCCATAAGAAATCAAATCTGCCTGGGAATCCAGAAGCACAGAACGCTTCAGCCGGTTGGACCAGTAATCATAATGAGCAAGTCTTCGCAGGCTCGCCTCAATGCCGCCAATAATAATCGCCGCATCACGGTATACAGAACGGATCAGGTTACAGTAAACCACAACCGCATAATCCGGTCTTTTTCCCATCACGCCTCCCGGAGTATAGGAATCCTGCTGACGGCGTTTTTTTGACACCGAATAATGATTAACCATAGAATCCATATTTCCCGCAGAAACAAGGAATCCCAGCCGTGGTTCCCCAAGAATCTGGATACTGGACGGATCTGTCCAGTCAGGCTGGGCAATGATCCCTACTTTATAACCATGGGCTTCTAACAGACGGCTGATAATGGCTGTTCCAAAGGAAGGATGATCCACATAGGCATCTCCCGAAACATAGACGAAATCACACTGCTCCCATCCTCTCTTTTCCATGTCCGCCCGACATATCGGCAAATAATCATGCATATTTATTGTCCTCATTTTTTATCGAATATTTCATCGTAGTCTTCTATATAATAATCAGCCAGAGCCAGCTTCTCCTCCCGCATCGGCACAGAGAATTCATCTTCTATGGCGCAGACTGTCATTCCAGCTGCCTTACCTGCCATAATGCCTGCAGGAACATCCTCAAAAACCAGACATCTTTCCGGAGATACCTGGAGCGTTTTTGCAACCTTTTGGTAAATATCCGGAGCCGGTTTTCCTGCCGCTACCTCACAGGCTGTCGTAATCACCTGGAAAAATGCTTCCATATCCAAAGAATGGAGCACAGCGTCTACCATAGCACGACCGTTGCTGGTGGCAATACCTGCTCGGAAACCATTCTCCTTCAAATAGCTGAGAAAACGACGGACTCCTTTTTTCATCGGTACCTGGCAGCGGTATTTTTCAATACTCATATCAACCCAGCACTGCTTAATCTCTTCCAGACTGTCCGGTATCTGAAACTTTTCCTTAAAATAGACAGCTGTTTCCGAAAAGCTCATTCCTTCGATTTCTTTCTGCAGCTGCGGAGGACATTCGTATCCAAATCTTCCCAGATACTCAATATCAATCTGCTTCCACATCCACATGGAATCCACCAGTGTACCGTCCAGATCAAAAATAACCGCCTCTTTTCCCTTTAAGAGCTCGGGAATCTTCTGTCCTGTCTCCTTCTGTTCATAGTCCAAATCAGGATGATCGGCCTTCTCACTTCCCTCCTTCAGCCCCTCCAGCTCTTCCTCTGTCAGCTTTCGAAACTCTCCCGGCCTAAGCGATTCATCCAGCCGCAGGCTTCCCATGGAAAGACGTTTTAAAAACACCACCTGACATCCAAGTGCCTCAAACATTCGTTTAACCTGGTGAAACTTCCCTTCCCGGATAGTAAGAAGAATCTCCGTCTCAGAAGAAGCTTCCCCGCATTCACAAACGGGTGTCAATATGGACAGCTCCCCAGGCATCACCTGGGTACCGTCAGACAAGGTCATCCCCGCCGCCATCTGTTCTTTGCTGTCTGGGGGAAGCGTTCCGGCTACCCGGGCATAATACTGCTTATCTACATGTTTTTTTGGAGACAGCAGCTGATGGGCCAGCTCTCCGTCATTGGTAAGAAGCAGCAGGCCCTCTGTATCAATATCAAGACGGCCCACAGGAAACAGATCCCGTCTGATTTCCCCGCCAAGTAGATCGATTACCGTTTTGTGAATCCGATCCTCTGTTGCAGAGACAACCCCCTGCGGTTTATTCAGCATATAGTATTCATACGCATGATAGGCAACCGGTTTTCCATCCAAGAGCACTTGATCCGCCTGTGGATCGATTTTTCGATCCGTCTTTTTTTCCGTCTGTCCGTTTACCTGAATTCTTCCCTTTTTTGCAGCCTCCTTAATCTGAGAACGGCTGCCTTTATTCATTTCTGTAAGATATTTGTCAAGTCGAATTGTCTTTCCCATTATTGCCACCGCCATCCCGGATAATATTTATTTTTCAAAACTGCTCCTGCGTTTTTTGCCCATCCCAGAGGCCAGCCATCCACACATACTAAAATCCAGCCATTTTTGGGCCATGCATCCTGTCCTGCTTCCTCCTCTGTCAGACTGACTGTCTCTCCCTTCAGATACCGGATCACCCGCTCATCTGACCGTTTCATGGAAAAGCAGCAGGCGTACCGGGACGGACTAAGTACCATAGCAGCCGCCTGAGACGGCTCAAAACGCTGTTTTTTCTGTTCTCCCAGAAGAAGGCCCGTTCTCAGATACCGAAGCCTCCATCCGGGCTCAAAGTCCTCTGGAAGCAGATAAACCAGCTGATCCCTGATCATCATCCTCTCTCTGGGAAAAGGACTGGAAAGCTGCTGTTCCCACTGCAGAAAGCCTTCTCCCAGCTCTGCATCGGAAGGTCCTTTTCTCAAAGCTCCTGTCTGACCTTTCCTTCTGGTTTTCCCAGTCGCCTGTTCTTCCGAAATTTTCTGAGAAGAACTGCTGCTTTTCTTATGAAAAAGGGCTGCAAAATGTCCTTCTCCTTTTATTTTATGGGGAAACAGGCGAATCACCGGTTCTTTGTTGATTCCCGGCTGCGCCCCTTCCCACAACAAAAGAGGCATCAGTTCCAGCTCCGGCTCCTGGTCTAAAAGCCAGTGAACCGTATCCTCATCCTCACAGGCCGCAAAGGTACAGGTAGAATACAGCAGATACCCGCCGGGCTTTAACATCCGCACTGCCTGAGAAAGGATCTGCCTCTGGATCGGAGCATAATACGAAGGTCCATGTTCCTGCCAGCTTTTAATCAAATCCGGATCCTTCCGAAACATGCCTTCTCCTGAACAGGGGGCATCCACAAGAATCTTATCGAAAAACGGCCCAAAAACATCTGCAAGCTTTTCCGGAGTCTCGCTGGTTACGCACAAATTGGAAACTCCGGCCAGCTCCAGATTCTTCAGCAGAGCCTTTGCCCGGGAATTGCTGATGTCATTGGATACTAAAAGCCCCTGTCCCTTCAGCCGCGCTCCCAGCTCTGTGCTTTTCCCTCCAGGCGCTGCACAGAGATCCAGAACCCGATCTCCTGGCTCAACGGGAAGAAGGGCAGCAGGAGCCATCGCACTGGGCTCCTGCAGATAATAAAGCCCTGCATAATAATAGGGATCCCTGGCTGGTCTGTCCTGATCCCCAATATAATATCCATTGCCCGTCCACAGAACCTGCTCCGTTCCGTAAGGACTTATGGACTTCCAGGTTTCCGCAGTCAGCTTTCCTGTATTGATGCGCAGCCCCTGATGAGGATTTTCCTCATAGCTGGCCAGCCAGGCGCTGTACTCCCCGCCCAGAAGCTCCTTCATGTTTTCTAAAAATGTTTCCGGAAGTTTCATCAATCGCATATATTCCTTTCAGGCGAAATTTTATTTAGTATACCACAGATTCAGGTTCATTGAAACTGCTGGACGCATAAATCCCCCGGTGTCTTCATAAAAAATAATAACATTGTAGCCGGAGGTTCTCCCATGACTGTCAAAACCATCCCCATTGTCCTTTTAGGACTGGTGCTTGCTTTTCCCGCCTTAGCCGTCCAGGGTGCGTCCGAGGGGCTGCTTTTATGGTATCAGACCGTGCTTCCTGCCCTGGCGCCTTTTCTGATTCTCACACAGCTTCTCACAGTCTCAGGCGGCGCCGGGCTGCTTGTAAAACCTGTTTATCCCCTGGTTTCCCGTCTGTTCCATGTTTCCGCATCTGGGACCTACATTCTTCTTTGCGGGCTGCTCTGCGGTTATCCTCTGGGGGCAAAGCTGTGCGGCGATTATTTCCGTCAGGGAAAAATCTCACAAAAAGAAGCCCAGTATCTCCTGGCCTTCTGCTGCCATCCCAGTCCCATGTTCCTTCTTGGCTATGTCAGACAGCAGCTTCCGGTTGGCATCAATTCCGGTCTGCTTCTGCTTTCTGTCTGCCTTCCGGTTCCCCTTCTGTCCTTTCTGGCACAAAAGCTGTACCAGCCTCAAACTGGCGGACAAAGGACTTCCTCTCCCGTCCGCCTGGAAACTGCACCTGTCTGTCTGGAGTCCATTCTTTTATCCTCCGCAGAAACCATGGTTCTTATCGGCGGCTGTATGATGATGTTTTCCATCTTTGCCCTGTGGATTCGGCAGCTTTCCATTCTTCCCGTCCGCCTCCAGGCCCTTGTTGCCGGAGCAGTGGAAATGACCACAGGAATCCATCAGATCTCCACGGTATTTCCAAAATACACAGCTGTTGCCCCTGCGCTGTCTGCTGCTGCCTTTGGAGGGATCTCCGGGATTTTTCAGACAAAAAGTGTCCTTTCTGATTCCCTCATACAAGAAAAACACTCGCAAGAAGGCCTTCCTGTGACATCAAAAAATGCCGGAGGGCTGTCCATCCGGCATTATGTACTGTGGAAACTCATTCACGCGGGACTCACCTGCATAGCGGCACAGCTACTCATCCATCTCATGCAGCCGCTTGGGCTGTAAGAAGAATTACTGCTGCTCTTCTTCCTGTACAGGCTCCTCTGCCGGAGCAGAAATACTTCCGGACAGCTCATTGCGGTTATTGGTAACAATATCATAGCTTTCCTGCATGGAAGCGCGGAAAGAATCAAAACGTCCCTGAGCTTCTTCAATAGAATGGTTAATGATTGCCTGCAGACTCTGCAGCATACTGTCTGTGTAATCAATCGAGCCCTGACGAACGCTGTTGGCCTCATCTACTGCATTGTCAATAATTGCCTGAGCCTGCTGCTGTGCTTCCTCAATGATCTGATTGGCATTGGTATAAGCCATCTGCATAATTTCGTGCTCATTTACCAGTTCATTGGTCTGCTGGGTTGCATCCTTTAAAATGGCATCTGCCTGCGCGCGGGCATCATTCAAGATAGCATCCTGATTGCTGATAATCTTCTGGTACTTCTTTATCTCGTCGGGAATCCGAAGACGAAGTTCAACCAACAGCTCCTCCAGCTCCTCTTTATTGACCAGAATCTTGGTTGTGGAAAGGGGCTGAAACTTACAGCTGTCAATATATTCTTCGATTTCACCGATTAACTGTTCAATTCTACTCATGTTTCTTCTCCTCACTTCTATGTGTACTTGGCTGCAGCCATTATTTTCCGAGCTTTTGCTTTACCTGAACAGCAATATCCGGATGAAGGAATGCGTTAATATCTCCATTGAAGAATGCAATTTCCTTTACAATGCTGGAACTCAGGTAGGAATACTTCAGATTGGTTGTCAGGAATATAGTGTCAATATCAGGGGCAATTACCCGGTTGGTCTGCGCCATCTGAAGCTCGTATTCAAAATCTGTAATAGCCCGCAGACCTCTCACAATCACATCAGCACGGCACTGGTGGACAAAATCAACCAAAAGCCCGTCAAAGGAACGAACCTCAATATTTTCCAGATGTGATGTAATACTCTTTATCATATTAACACGTTCTTCCACAGAAAACAACGGAGTTTTTGAATTATTCTGCAAAACTCCGATGATTACATGATCAAACATGCGGGCAGTACGCTCGATAATATCCATATGTCCCAGGGTCACAGGATCAAAGCTGCCTGGATAAACTGCTGTCGCCATATCATTCACCTCGATAGACAAACACATGCCGGTTTGTCTTGTATTGTTTATTTTTTTCCATAAGAAAGCCCATGGATTCCAGATAGTCAAAGGAGGTCTCCAGAGATGCTTCTATAATAATGGTACTCTGTTTATCAATCAGAGCAGATGTCTTCAGGCAGGAAAGTGCCTGACGCTCCAGCTCCTGATTGTAGGGAGGATCCATAAAAATATAATCAAACCGGTATTTGCCCTCTAACCGCTTTAAGGCAGAAAGCGCGTCGCAATTCATCACCAGAGCCTGTTCTTCCAGCTTCGTGGCCTTTAAATTCTCCCGGATAATCTCTGCCGCCTTTGGATTTTGCTCTACAAATACCGCAAATCCGGCGCCGCGGCTTAGTGCCTCGATTCCAATTCCACCGCTTCCGGCAAACAAATCCAAAAAACAGCAGTCTGCCAAATCGTACTGAAGCATATTAAAAAGCGTTTCCTTAATCCGATCTTGAGTGGGCCGGGTGTCCATTCCTTCCAGAGTTTTTAACGGAACCCTTCTTGCCTTTCCGGCTATCACACGCATAGCATAACTCCTTCAAACTTTTTCATGTACCATTATATAGTTAAAATTCAGGTTGCACAAGCAGTTTATTTACAAAAAATAGAAAAATCCCGGAGCTTTCTGCCCCGGGATTCCTCCTCCTGTTTGATTGAAACAGAAAAATCGGCTGAAAGTCAGGCCTTACTTACCGGCCATCTGCTTCTCCTGAGCTTCAATCATTTTCTTAACCATATAACCGCCCACAGATCCATTCTGTGCGGAAGTCAGGTTTCCATTGTAGCCGTTAGATAAGGGAACGCCCAGTTCGTTTGCAACTTCCATTTTGAAACGATCCAGTGCCTCTTTTGCCTCAGGTACCTCTGCTCTGTTAGAAGATTTGCTTGCCATAAGTGTAGTCTCCTTTCAAATTCGCCTGTCATGGGACAGGCGAACACTTGCGTTCTTTTCCTGCCTCACGACCGGTTTGTTTTTTGTTACGTTCCTAGTATATGTACGAAACAGAATAATACACTGGCATCTTCTGTGTGTTTTGTCAAAATATAGCAGTCCTGAAAGAAAGCATATCTTTCACTTTTTTCCTGCCATTCTTTGTGCTATAATTCTAAGTAAATCGGAACCGCCGTCTTCTCTTCCTGCTATTTTATCGGGAGAGTTGGGCAGTCCCAAACAGCTATCATTTCATAAAACGAAAGGACAGAAACGATTATGGCATGGAAAAAAGAAGCATTCGGCACTCTGGAAAACGGAGCAGCAGTCAGCAAATATACGCTGACCAATGAAAATGGCGTATCTGCCGCATTTACAGATCTGGGCGGCACCTGGCTGGAGATGAAGGTTCCGGATCGGAACGGAAAACTGGCAGACGTATTGTTAGGGTACGATTCCGCAGAAGATATTCTGACAAAAAGCGGTCATCTGGGAGAAATTGTGGGCCGCAATGCAAACCGAATCGGAGGCGCAGCCTTTACTTTAAATGGCATTACCTATGCCCTTGTGATAAATTCCGGAAGCAAAAACAATCTCCACAGCGGCCCGGACTTTTACAGAAGCCGTCTCTGGGATGCTGATGTAGAGGAAACCGGTCTTGGTACCAGAATTACCTTTTCCCTGTTCAGCCCTGACGGAGATCAGAACTATCCCGGCAATGCCAATATTGCCGTCAGCTATACTCTGACTCCGGACAACAGTCTCCGTCTGGATTATCTGATGGTTTCCGATGCAGATACCATCGCCAATTTTACAAACCACGCTTACTTCAATCTGGCCGGTCACGATGCGGGAAGCGTCCTGACACAGAAGGTATGGATTGATGCAGATACATATACTATTCCAGATGCAGAATCCATTCCCACCGGAGTTCTGGAGCCTGTCAAGGGAACTCCCATGGATTTTACAGAATTAAAAACCATTGGCGATGAGATTGACGCAGACTATGAACCCTTAAAAAATGCCGGCGGCTACGATCATAACTGGGTTCTGAACCATGCCCCCGGCGAGCTGGCACTTTCTGCCAGAGCCGTGGATGAGGCAAGCGGACGAACCATGGATGTGTATACGGATCTTCCTGGCGTTCAGTTCTATACAGCAAACGGCCTGAAGGGACAGATTGGAAAGGGAGGAGTCCTTTACGATCCACGGTACGGATACTGCTTCGAAACTCAGTATTTCCCGGATGCTGTCAATAAACCCCAGTTTGCTTCTCCCATTGTAAAAGCAGGCGAGGAATACAAAACCACTACCATTTATCATTTTGATGCAGAATAATCCATGCCTCAATGATTCTTTACTGACAATCAAACATATCCCTGATTTCTGCCGCCAGTCCAAAAATGCTGGCGGCAGTTTCCATCTGCACAAAAATGTTCCTCGGCACATTACCGTGCTGAAACGCGGCTGCGTTAGCAGCCATTTTCTCTGGCGCGCAGTGCGCATCCCTGTGGCGCGTTTTTGTATCACAGGACGCACTTTCTATGATCAAAAGAAAAACGGACTCCAACGAGTCCGCATTTTTTATTTTATTTTGCTGCAATATATCCCTGAGCAGTCAGAAGCTCTGCACAGAGAACTGCTCCGCCGGCTGCGCCGCGGACAGTATTATGAGACAGGCCGACGAACTTATAGTCATAAACCGTATCCTCTCTCAGACGGCCTACAGAAATTCCCATTCCGTTTTCAAAATCTACATCCAGAGATACCTGGGGACGGTTGTCCTCCTCCAGATACTGAATAAACTGCTTCGGTGCGCTGGGCAGCTCTAATTCCTGAGGAAGTCCCTTAAAGCTTACCAGACGATCAATCAGCTCCTCTTTGGTTGGCTTTTTACGGAATTTTACAAATACGGCAGCTGTATGTCCGTTTAATACAGGAACACGGATGCACTGGCAGGTAATCACCGGCTCAGCAGCCTTGACAATTACGCCGTCCTCAATCTTACCCCAGATTCTCAGAGGCTCCTGCTCGCTCTTTTCTTCCTCGCCGCCAATGTATGGGATGATATTTCCCTCCATCTCCGGCCAGTCCTGGAAGGTCTTTCCTGCGCCGGAAATTGCCTGGTAGGTTGTAGCTACCACTTCATAGGGTTCAAACTCCTTCCATGCTGTCAAAGCAGGTGCATAGCTCTGAATGGAGCAGTTGGGTTTTACTGCAATGAAGCCTCTGGTGGTACCCAGACGTTTTTTCTGGAATTCAATCACCTGGAAATGCTCCGGGTTAACCTCCGGAACAACCATGGGAACATCTGGAGTCCAGCGGTGTGCGCTGTTATTGGAAACAACGGGAGTCTCTGTCTTTGCATATGCCTCCTCAATAGCCTTAATCTCATCTTTTGACATATCAACGGCGCTGAATACAAAATCTACGCTGGCAGCTACCTTCTCTACCTCGTTGACATTCATAACAACCAGCTTCTTTACTGCCTCAGGCATAGGAGTCGTCATTTTCCAGCGTCCGCCTACTGCCTCCTCGTAGGTCTTTCCGGCAGATCGGGGGCTGGCTGCAACCGTGACTACCTCATACCACGGATGATTCTCCAACAGGGAAATAAATCTCTGGCCTACCATACCAGTAGCGCCTAATACACCGACTTTTAACTTCTTTTCCATAATTGTACACTCCTTATTCTCCTCATATTGCAGTCCCCGGATGCGCCGGCTGTTTCTTATGGCCTGTTCGGAAACCACGGTAAAAACATGTGACCTATACTACTCCTATTTCAGAAAAAAATCAAGAGGAATTCGCGAGAAAAATACATTTGTCTTCACTGCAAGGACATACTCTCTTTCCTAAACACAGTTGTTCTCCATACAAAGACTTTCTTTCATATCTGCTTACAGTCTTACCTTGCTTCCTTTTCCATCCCGCTTTGCTATTTTCAGGCGGTTTAAATGAACCTCTTTCTTTTTATAAGTAATCACCGGATTCTGGCTGACAAAATAAATCTCCTCCAGCGCCTCACCCTCGCTCATACGAATGCCCCGCACACCGCGGGAAGCCTTCTTCATCTCCGGAATCTCCTCCATAGAAAACCGCAGGAACACATCTCCCGTCGTCTGAAGAACCAGATCTGTTTCTGTTCCAACTACCCGGATCACAGCTACCTGATCTCCTTCCTGAAGCTTGGTCGCCACTACCGTCCGGTTATTTGTGATAAATTCCTCAGCAGGCACCTGCTTCATCATACCCATTCTGGTAGCAAACAGAAGCATCTGTCCTGTCAGACGGCCAAAACAGGTAAGAAATACAATCTCCTCCCTGCTTCCGTCATATTTGCTTACGTTATCAATCGGCGTGCCCTTGTCACGAAGCTTGCCGAAAGGAATTTCCATAACCTTTACCTGGTGAAGACTTCCTGTGTTGGTAAAAATACAGATCTTATCTGTATTCAGACAGGGAATCCTGTGCTTGTACTCCTGATCTACCGTTTCCTGATTTCGCTCATAAGTCTGCCGATCCAGGAGCTTGCAGTAGCCAAACCGATCCATAACAAACACAACCTCCTGCACCTCCATCGGCGCCTCCTCATAAACAGCTTCTTTGCCGTCTTCAATCACTGTGCGGCGGGAAACAGCAAACTCTTCCTTAATTTGTTTCAGATCCTCCTGAATCACCTGATTCATGGCATCGCGGCTTTTCAAAATCTTCTCATACCGGGCAATTTTCTTCAGGCATTCCTTATATTCCTTCTCCAGCGCCATGATTTCCAGGCCAATCAGCTTGTAAAGCCGCATTTCCAGAATGGCTGCCGCCTGCTTCTCTGTAAAATGGAGCTGTTTGGCGTCCTCTTCAAAGCCGGGGTGCTTAAACTGAATTCTGGATATGTCTCCATACATCAGACATGCCTTCGCATCCTTCAGATTTTTGGATCCCCTTAAAATGGCAATGATCAGGTCAATCACATTACAGGCCTGAATCAGTCCTTCCCGAATCTCCTTCCGCTCCAGCTCCTTATCCAGAAGAGCCTGGTATTTGCGGGTCGTATTCTCATACTGGAACTCCAGGTAATGATCCAGAATCCCTTTCAAATTCAGAGTCTCCGGTCGTCCATGGGCAATCGCCAGCATATTGACGCCAAAGGTATCTTCCAGCTTCGTTTTTTTATAAAGGATGTTTTTAATTTTGTCAATGTCCGCATCCTTTTTCAGCTCCAGAACAATGCGGATTCCTTCTTTGCTGGACTGGTTGGAAATATCTACCACATCTGTCAGCTTCTTACTTTCCACCAAATCGGCCACGTCCATCAGAAATTTGTTAATGCCCGCGCCAATCATAGTATAGGGAATTTCGCTGATGACTAACTTATCACGATCTGCCTTTCTCCGCCCAAGCTCTACTTCAATTTTTCCGCGGAGCTTGATTTTTCCGACACCTGTTTCATAAATTTCCTTCAGATCCTTTTTGTTTGCAATAATACCCCCGGTAGGAAAATCCGGGCCGGGAAGATATTCCATCATCTGAGCAACATCCATTTGCGGCTGATCAATATAAGCCTGAACCAGCTCTACCACCTCGCCCAAATTGTGAGGCGGAATGCTGGTGCTCATTCCTACGGCAATTCCCTCAGAACCATTGATCAAAAGGTTGGGGACCCGCACCGGAAGAACCTCCGGCTCCTTTTCCGACTCATCGTAGTTGGGAACAAAATTTACGGTCTTGTCCAGATCCTTCAGGTAAACCTCTTCTGCAAATTTCTGAAGCCGCGCCTCTGTATAACGCATGGCTGCTGCACCGTCTCCCTCAATGGAACCGAAATTTCCGTGTCCGTCTACCAGGGCCATACCCTTTTTAAATGCCTGCGACATGACAACCAGTGTATCATAAATGGAACTGTCGCCGTGAGGATGATATTTACCCATGGTATCGCCTACAATACGGGCCGATTTCCGGTGTGGTTTATCATGCCCCAGCTTCAGCTCACTCATATCATAAAGAACCCGGCGCTGAACCGGCTTTAAGCCGTCCCGGGCATCAGGAATGGCCCGCGCAGTAATGACACTCATGGAGTAATTCAGATAGCTGCGCTGCATTTCCTCTGAAAATTCTGTTGTTAATATTTTTTCCGCCATGATCCTTCTCCTTCTTATGCGTCAATTTCCGCTTCTTCTGCGTGGTCGTAAATAAATTTCCGTCTGGGGGGAACGTCACTGCCCATAAGCATTTCCGTTACCTCTGAAGCCATGCGGGCATCCTCAATCTCCACCCGTTTCAGAACCCGGTGCTCCGGATCCAGGGTTGTCTCCCAAAGCTGCTCTGGATCCATCTCACCAAGACCCTTGTACCGCTGCAGGCGGAACTCTCCTGTGTGTGTTTTCCGGTAACGCTCCAGTTCCTTGTCATCATAAAGATACTGCTCCTGCCCTCTGGAAGGAATCACCTTATAGAGCGGCGGCATGGCAATAAACACATGGCCATTATAAATCAGCTCCGGCATAAAACGGTATAAAAAGGTCAAAAGAAGGGTGTCAATGTGGCTGCCGTCCACATCCGCATCCGTCATCAGAATAATTTTATGATACCGAAGTCTGGAAATATCAAAATCATTGCCGTAGCCCTCGGAAAAACCGCAGCCAAAGGCATTGATCATGGTTTTAATCTCCGCATTTGCAAGCACCTTGTCCATAGAAGCCTTCTCCACGTTCAGGATCTTTCCACGGATAGGAAGAATAGCCTGATACATTCTGTTTCTGGCTGTCTTGGCAGAGCCGCCTGCAGAATCTCCCTCAACAATAAAAATTTCACACTTCTCCGCATCCCGGCTTTCACAGTTAGCCAGCTTTCCATTGCTGTCAAACGAAAATCTGGACTTGGTCAGCATATTAGTCTTTGCCTTTTCCTCTGCCTTCCGAATTTTCGCAGATTTTTCAGCACAGGCAATCACCGATTTTAAGACCTCTACATTCCGGTCAAAATAGTGCTGCAGCAAATCTCCCGTAACCGTAAAAACCGCCTTTGTCGCATCGGCGCTGGCCAGCTTGGTCTTCGTCTGTCCCTCGAAAATCGGATCCGGATGCTTCACTGCCACAATGGCTGTCATTCCATTTCTGGTATCTGCGCCGGTAAAGTTGGGATCCTTTTCCTTCAGGATGCCCAGCTCCCTGGCATAGGAATTGATCAGCTGAGTAAATCTTGTTTTAAAACCAACCAGATGGGTACCGCCCTCCTGGGTAAAAATATTGTTGCAAAAGCCCAGAATATTTTCTTCAAAGGTATCTACAAACTGAATCGCAACCTCCACTTCAATCTTATCAATCTCACTTTTAAAATAAATTGGCTCATGAACGGCATTTTTTCCGTTGTTGATTTCCTTTACATAAGAAATAATTCCTTCCGGCTCATGATAAACAACCTCCTCCTCTTCTCCTGGCCTGCGGTTGGCATAGAAAATAGTCAGTCCGGGGTTCAGATAAGAAGTCTCGTGAAGACGGCTTTTCAGCCAGTCTGCCTTAAACCGTGTCTTTTCAAAAATTTCTCCGTCCGGAAGAAAATTAATCTCTGTTCCAGTCTCCTTTGTCCTTCCCAGAGTAGGAAGGAGGCCATTTTCCAGGGAAATTACCGGAATCCCCCTTTCATAGGCATCGTGATGAATATAACCGTTTTTATAAACCTTCACATCCATCCGGGCAGATAAAGCGTTCACCACAGAAGAACCTACGCCATGAAGTCCTCCGCTGGTTTTGTAGGCGTCATTGTCAAATTTACCTCCTGCATGAAGCGTAGAAAGAACAATTCGCTCTGCAGATACACCCTTTTTATGCATTTCAACAGGAATGCCACGACCACTGTCCCTTACGGTGCAGGAACCGTCCGCCTCCAGCGTTACCCAGATCTGGCTGCAGTATCCGGCCAGGTGCTCATCCACCGCATTATCTACGATCTCATAGATCAGATGGTTCAGTCCCTTGGTGCCTACGCCTCCGATATACATGCCGGGCCGCTTGCGGACTGCCTCCAATCCTTCCAGCACGGTAATACTGTCTGCATTATATTGTGTCTTTGCCATGATATTCCTCCATTATTTCCTGTAATCCCATGCTATTATAAACAAAATGCCAGGCAAATTGCAAGCCTTCCTTTAAAAAAAGTTCGAACATATGTTTTATTTTATAAAAATTCCCTGTTCCGTCACAGCACTTTCCTGTAACAGAAAAAACCTGCGGAATCCAAAAGATATCGGATCACGCAGGTTTTTTGATTATAAAACTTTATTTAAGAAGCTGATGGTTCTCTCTTCCTTTGGATGAGAAAAAATTTCCTCTGGAGTTCCTTCCTCCACAATATAACCACCGTCCATGAAGATTACCCGATCGGCAACCTCTCTGGCAAAGCCCATCTCATGGGTTACAACAACCATGGTCATTCCCTCTGCTGCCAGCTGTTTCATAACCTCCAGCACCTCTCCCACCATTTCCGGGTCAAGGGCGCTGGTTGGCTCGTCAAACAGCATAATATCCGGATTCATTGCCAGAGAACGTGCAATAGCTACCCTCTGCTTCTGTCCGCCGGAAAGCTGAGCCGGATAAGCATCCGCTTTATCTGCCAGCCCTACCCGGGAAAGAAGATCTCTGGCCTTTTCCTCTGCTGCCTTCTTATCCATAATCTTTAGCTCAGTAGGAGCCAGCGTAATGTTATCCAAAACAGTCAGATGGGGAAACAGATTAAAATGCTGGAATACCATACCGATGTTTTCCCGAACCTTATTAATATTCACATTCGGATCTGAGATGGGATGGCCGTCTACGATTACCTCGCCTGCTGTAATCTTTTCCAGGCGGTTTAAGCACCGCAGAAAGGTACTCTTTCCAGAACCAGAAGGACCAATGAGGCAGACAACCTCTCCCTCCTTCACCTCCAGGCTGATTCCCTTTAAAACCTCCAGCTTTCCAAAATTCTTTTTTAAATGCGTAACGGAAATTTTACTGTTTTCCATAAGATACCTTCCTTTCTACTATCACTGCAATCCTGGAAAGGATGGTGCAGATCACCAGGTAATACAGGGCAACTGCCACCCAGATAGCCATAACCAGAGAAGCCGAGTTGGCGGCAATAATCTTACCGTTCTGAGTCAGCTCCCGGATTCCGATTATAGAAATCAAGGAGGTATCCTTCATGGAAATAATAAACTGATTGATGATTGAGGGCATCATGGTGCGGAATGCCTGGGGAAGAATGATCTTGCTCATAGCCTTTCCATAAGGAAGTCCCAGACTGCGGGCCGCTTCCATCTGCCCTTTGTCAATGGCTTCAATACCGCCACGGATAATCTCTGCCATATATGCGCCTGCATTGAGACTTAAAGTCACGGCGCCTGCCGTAAAATTCCCACCAATGGCGCCCCAGCTAAAGCCATAAGGACGCAGCACCTGGCTGAGACCATAGAAAATAATCATAGTCTGAACCATCAGAGGGGTACCGCGGATAATGTCAATGTAAATATTGGCAATTACCTTTAAAGGCTTTATGCCGGAAACTTTAAACAAGCCGAAGATTACACCCAGTATCGTAGCAAAAAATAAAGATACTGCCGTAAGCTTCAGGGTTTCGCCCAGTGCAACGTTAAAGGACGGAAAATATTTAATCAGTACGTCTATTACAGCCATTTCATCATCACCTTATTTGTCATTATTTAGAGATATAAGTATTTAAAATCTCATCGTATTTGCCACTGTCCTTGATATTCTTAAGACCAGCGTTGAACATCTCTACCAACTCTGTATTCTGACCCTTCATAACAGCAAAGCCGTAAGAATTGCCGTTTTCCATAGGAAGCGGAAGCTTAAAGGCAACGCCTCTGGAAATCTCATAGCCCAGTACCGGGTAGTCCTCAAAGCAGGCTACGGAGTTGCCGGCTAAAACGTCCTGATACATACTGGAGGAATCCTCAAACTGGTTGATGGTAAAGCCATACTGCTCTGCAATAGACTCTGCAAAGGAGCAGCCCTCAGTACCGATCTTTGCTGCTACTGTTTTATCCTTCAGATCCTCATAAGATGCGATATCGGAATCTGCATTAACTGCCATACCAACGCCGGAATCGTAGTAGGGCTCAGAGAAATCATACTTTTCTTTTCTTTCATCTGTAATAGACATGCCGGCAATCACTGCATCATACTCTCCTGCCTCCATACCGGTACATGCGGCAGAGAAACCTGCTACAACCAGCTCATATTCAAAGCCCTGATCATCAGCAATCGCCTTCAGAATATCCAGGTCAATACCAACCATCTCCCCCTTATCATTCTCAAACTCAAAGGGTGCAAAGGTTGTATCTGTTGCAATTTTGTAAACCTTACCGTCTGCAGCTTCTGTGTCTGCTGCAGCCGTATCTGCCGCTGTGGTATCAGCCGCGGTAGTATCAGCTGCCTTCGTCTCTGCTGCTGTGGTTTCCTTTGTGTTTCCACCACATGCGGTCATGGATGCTGCCATTACAGCTGCCATAGTAAGTGCTAACGCCTTTTTCATCATAATCAATTCCTCCTCGTTTTTTTGTGAAATAAAAAAGAAGCTCGCTCGCGAGCTTCTCCGCCTGCGGCGGGTC
>OHEQ01000115.1_pt1 | contig 75337 bp, 66 predicted proteins | sample 1567321 | NCBI WGS metagenome assembly OHEQ01 (sample SAMEA3879598, study PRJEB24766) | human gut metagenome | biome: human-associated habitat; feature: feces | place: USA | collected 1985/1987
TGGGCGGCGTGCTGGGACAGCTGTGCTTTCGCCACCGCAGTCCTATGGAGCGGGGCGTGTACCGCTACGGTATGCTGTTCTCCAACGCCAGCTTTTTGGCGCTGCCTTTGGCTCAGGCGGTGATTGGCTCGGAGGGCGTGTTCTACTGCTCCGTTTATGTGGCTGTTTTTAATGTGGTGGCCTTTACCTACGGCATTTATGAGATCAGCGGCCATACCGCCAAGATCGACCTGCGCCGGTTGGTGCTGAACCCCGGCTCCATGGCGGTGCTCATCGGGTTGCCGCTGTTCTTTTTGCAGCCCAGGCTGCCCCAGGTGATCCTGCGGCCCATGGAGATGGTGGGCAACTGTAATTCGCCCTTGGCCATGATGATTTTCGGCACCTTTCTTGCCAATGCGGACTGGAAGCGTATGTTCGCCAAAAAGGAGCTGTACTTTTGCTCCCTGATGCGTCTGGCAGTGATCCCCCTGTGTATGGTGGGGCTGTTTTACCTGTGCGGTGTGCGGGGTGATCTGCTGATCGCTATGGTCATCTCCGCCTCTGCCCCCACGGCGACCAATACGGCTATGTATGCGGCCAAGTACGACAATGACGCCGCCTTGGGCAGCGAGTTGGCCGCCCAGTCCTCGCTGTTTTCCATTGTTACCATGCCGGTGGTGGTGGCGTTGGCAGCGGTGATTTAACCCCCAAAAAGGTGAAATTTGTCTAAATAAGTACAAATTGTAAATTTTATTTGAAGTAATAATACAGATAGTTGTAAAGTTGCGAATCAAGGCGTATAATAGGAAGCATTAACGGAAAGGATGGATGTTTATATGAAGCTGGTTATGGCTGTAATTTCCAATAAAGATGTTTCCAAAGTTTTGGATGCGATTACGAAGGAGGGCTTTTCCTCCTCCCGCATCTCCACCACCGGTCAGTTCTTGGCCGATGGGCACACCACGCTGTTTATCGGCACGGAGGATCACAAGGTGGAGCAGCTGTTCGATGTGCTGGGCAAGCATGTGACCAAGCGGGTGGTGCGCCAAGCGGGCGTGGCCAGCACGCTGGAGGGCTCGTTGCTGCGCCAGCCGGTGGACGTGGAGGAATACGGCGCTGTGGCGTTTGTGATCAATGTGGACGAGTTCCGCAAATTGTAAAGGCAAGTATGGAATTTAAGCACTTTCTCGGGAATGAAAAAATCAAGGCGCAGCTGTCTGCATTGGTAGACGGCGGCCGCCTGCCCCACGCAGTGGTACTGGAGGGGGAGAGCGGTCTGGGTAAGCGCACGCTGGCCGGTGAACTGGCTGCGGCATTGGTGTGCCGGGGCGAGCACCGTCCTTGCGACAGCTGTCCCCAGTGTCACAAGGCCCGTGCCGGGGTGCACCCGGATATTTTGGTCTATGCCCCGGAGGGGGGCGCCCGTTCGTTCCATAAAAAGACGGTGGATCAAATTGTGGGCGATGTGTATATGACCCCCAATGAGGCGGATTATAAGGTCTACATATTGGTTAACGCCCATTTGATGAGCGTGCAGGCCCAGAATGCCATTTTGAAAGTGTTGGAGGAACCGCCGGCTTATGTGCGGTTCATTTTAACGGTGGAGAACAAGAGCGCTTTGCTGCCCACGGTGCTGTCCCGCAGTGTGGTGTTTCGGTTGGAGGGCGTGCCGGTAGAGATCGGTGCGGATTATATTTTGCAGCGGCAGCCGGAGGCGGACCCGGATCGGGTGCGCCAGGCGTTGCAGCTGTGGAACGGCAACATCGGAAAGGCCATGGAGAGTCTGGAGGACGGCGAGGCCGCCAAGTACAGCGCCTTGTCCGCAGAACTGTGCCGCGCGCTGGTGGCGGAGAATGAGTATGCGCTCATTTGCGCCTGTGCTCCACTGCAAAAGGACAGGCAGGCGGTACTGAATATCTGCGGGGTGCTGCGGGATCTGTTTCGGGACGTATTGGTGCTGGACAGCGGCGCCGATTTGCTTTCCGGCAGCGATGAAATTCCCCGGCTGCTTGGATCCAAATGTACAAGAAAACAACTGCTGCAACTGTTATCTGTGGCAGAGGACACTTATCAGCGGGCGCTGCAAAATGCCAATAACGCCCTGCTGATCACAAAATTTTGCGCCGATTTGCGCCAGGCGATCGGCCGTTAGGAGGATAGATTATGACAAAAGTGGTAGGCGTTCGGTTTAAGGACACCGGCAAAACATATTATTTTGACCCCAAGGGGTTGGAGATTAAGAAAGGCGACCTGGTGGTGGTAGAGACCGCCCGAGGTATGGAATGCGGCGTGGCCCAGTATGCGCCCAAAGAGGTGGCGGAGAATGAGGTCACTGCACCCCTCAAGCCGGTGCTGCGTATTGCCACCGCCAGAGACAAGCAAATTCTGGAAGAAAATAAAGAAAAAGAGAAGCGCGCCTACGAGGTGTGCCTGCAAAAGATCGAAAAACACAAGCTGGATATGAACCTGACCGAGGTGGAATACGCCTTTGACGGGTCCAAGATTCTGTTTTATTTTACCGCGGACGGCCGTGTGGACTTTAGAGAGCTGGTCAAGGATCTGGCCTCCACTTTCCATACCCGTATTGAGCTGCGCCAGATCGGTGTGCGAGACGAGGCCAAGATGCTGGGCGGTCTGGGCGTGTGCGGGCGGCCGTTTTGCTGCTCCACTTTCCTGAATGACTTCCACTCCGTGTCTATCAAAATGGCCAAGGAGCAGGGACTGAGCCTGTCCCCCTCTAAGATCAGCGGCACTTGTGGGCGGCTGATGTGCTGCCTGAAATATGAGCAGAACTCTTATGAATACCTGGCAAAGATTACTCCCCGCCGAGGCACCGTGGTGGACTGCAGAGAGGGTCGAGGCACGGTGGTAGACGCTGCGCTGCTTACCGGCAAGCTGAAAGTGCAGCTGGATAATGCGCCGGAGGGCGCACCGGTGATCGTCAATCGGGAAGAAGTGCGCGTGGTGCGTGCGCCCCGTCGCGGCGGCAAAAATGAGAAAAAAGCGGACAAGCCCGCCCAGGCGGAGAAGTAAGGCAAGACTAATTTTTTAGAATTCACTTGCATTTTCAAATCAATGCTGTTATATTTAGGTTGAGAAACATACAGGAGGTGTTTATCATGGCATATCAGATTTCTGATGATTGTATTTCCTGCGGTGCTTGCGCAGCAGAGTGTCCGGTTTCCGCCATCTCCGAGGGTGACGGCAAATTTGTAATTGACGCTGACGTTTGCATTGAGTGCGGTGCGTGCGAGGCAACCTGCCCCGTGGGTGCGCCTGCCCAGGCATAAGCGGATTTTGTAGATTTTTCTGCTTTTGTACAAACAAAAAGGAACACGCCGAGAGCTTTGGCTTTGGGCGTGTCTTTTTTTGTCCGCTTGCCAAAGCGGGGCGGTAGGTATATAATAAGCGCAAAGACCCGGGCACGGCCCGGTAGTGGGAGAGCCTATGAACGAGACGGTTATGCCTTTGGCAGAGCACATGCAAATCGTGGTCAGTGACCGCCACACCTTTGGTACGGACGCCGTGGTGCTGGCGGATTTTGCCCGTATTCGCCGCCGGGATCGGGCGCTGGATTTGGGTACAGGTTGTGGAATAATTCCTCTGCTTTGGCTGCGAGATGCCCGGCAAAGTCCGGTGGCGTGCCTGGATATTCAGGACCAGGCGGTACGGCAGGTGCAGCAATCCATTGCGCTGGATCATTTGGAAGAGCGGCTAACCGTGCAGCAGGCAGATCTGCGAGATCATCGGCAGCTGTATCCGGCGGGCAGCTTTACTCTGGTGAGTATGAACCCGCCGTACAAGCCGGTGGACACGGGCATTTTGTCTCCGGAGCCGTGGGATCAAATTGCCCGGCACGAGGTGTGCTGCACCTTGGAGGACGCCTGTGCGGCAGCGGGCTATCTGTTGCAGTTCGGCGGGCGGTTTTGCATTTGTCATCGGCCGGAACGGCTGGCGGATATTGTAACGGCTATGCGTGCCCATGATTTGGAGCCTAAGCGGCTGCGGCTGGTGCAGCACCGGGAGGGAGAGGCACCCTTTTTGCTGCTGATGGAGGGGCGCAAGGGCGCCAAGCCGTACTTAACGGCAGAACCTACGCTGATTTTGGAAAGTCCGGCGGGCCAGGCGGAAATGGGAAGAATATACGGCGCATATTTTGAAGGAGGCGCAAAGTGAGCGGTACTTTATATGTGGTGGGCACGCCCATCGGGAATTTAAGCGACTGGTCGCCCCGGGCGGTTGATACCCTGGGGACTGTGGATTTTATTGCCGCAGAGGACACCCGGGTGACCTTAAAGCTGCTGAATCATTTTGGTATCAAAAAAGAGATGGTCAGCTATTATGAGCACAATCGTCGAGAGCGGGGCGAGATCATCACTGCCCGCATTGCGGCGGGGGAGGACTGCGCCATTGTAACGGACGCGGGTATGCCTGCCATTTCGGACCCGGGGCAGGATCTGGTGCACCTGTGCCACTTGCAGGGGATCCCGGTGGTGTCCGTGCCCGGACCGGTGGCTTTTGCCACAGCGATGGCAGTGTCCGGTATGGAGAGCGGGCGCTTTACCTTTGAGGGATTTTTGTCCGTCAATAAGAAATCCCGCCGGGACCACCTGGAGGAGCTCAAGGACGAGAAGCGCACTATGATTTTTTATGAGGCGCCCCATAAGTTTATCAACACCATTGGGGATCTGCACCGGGTGCTGGGTGACCGGGAGATCGCCATTGTGCGGGAACTGACCAAGGTGCATGAGCAGGTGGTGCGTACCACCTTGGCACAGGCGGAGAAAGACTATACGGAAAATAAGATCAAAGGGGAGATCGTGCTGATCGTGGCCGGCAAAAAGGCCGAGCCAACGGATGCCATCACCTTTGACCAGGCGGTGGAACAGGCCCGTGCGCTGGTGGAGAAAGGCGCTTCCGTCAACGCTGCCGCCAAGGAGATTGCCGCGGTAACCCCGTACAAAAAAGGCGATCTCTATAAGGCACTGCTGTGAGTGGGTGTAATGCCTGCCCCCGCCGGTGCGGTGTTGACCGTACCACGACCGTGGGAGCCTGTGGTGTGGGCGCTGCCTTTCGGGTGGCGCGTATGGCGCTGCACGCCTGGGAGGAGCCGTGTATCAGCGGCAAATCCGGCAGCGGAGCAATCTTCTTTTCCGGCTGTCCGCTGAAGTGCGTGTTTTGTCAGAATATGGAGATCAGCCGGGGGTGCAAGGGCGTAGACCTAACCGAGGATCAGCTGATCGCCGGTATGCAGCGGCTGATTGACGCCGGGGCGCAGAATATCAATTTGGTCAGCCCCACCCAGTACGCACCGGCCTTGGCGCGGCTGCTGCGCCGATGGAAGCCCCCGGTGCCGGTGGTGTACAACACCGGCGGCTATGAGCGATTAGAGACCCTGCGGCAGCTGGAGGGACTGATAGATATTTATTTGCCGGATTTTAAGTACACCCGCCCGGCTAAGGCGGCGGCTTACAGCGCTGCGCCGGACTATGTGGAGCGGGTGGGCCCGGCGCTGCTGGAAATGCGCCGCCAGGTGCAGGACCGGTGGGACGGGGATAAAATGCTGTCCGGTATGATCGTGCGCCATTTGATTTTACCGGGCAATACCAATTCGGCCATTGAGGTGCTGAACTGGCTGCACAGCCATTTGCCGGGTACCTATGTGTCCCTGATGGCCCAGTACACCCCTATGCCGGGGCTGGAACGCTACCCGGAGCTGACGCGCGCCATCACCCGCCGGGAGTACGACAAGGTGGTGGATCATGCCCTGGCGCTGGGTATGGATCATGTGTTTTTGCAGGAGCGCAGCGCGGTAGGTAAAGATTTTATTCCGGCATTTGATTTTACCGGCATTGTGTGATAGAATACAGTTAGGCGCTGTGCGCCGAAAAGTGTAAAAACGAGGGAATGTGCAAATGAAGAAATTTTTCCAGGAGTTTAAGGCATTCATTTCCCGCGGCAATGTGATGGACCTGGCCGTCGGCGTGATCATCGGTTCCGCTTTTACCGGCGTGGTTACCGCTTTGACGGATTCGATCATCAAACCGCTGCTCAACTGTATCGGCGGCGCGGAGATCCAGGGCAAGATTCATCTGCTGGGAGATAATTATTTGGACTACGGCGCGTTTTTGTCCGCTGTGGTGAATTTCCTGATTATGGCACTGATCATCTTTTGTATGGTCAAGGGGCTGAATAAGCTGTCAGACGCAGTGAAGCACGCCACCCATGAGAAAGAGGCTCAGGCGATGCCGACCACCAAGGTCTGCCCCTACTGCAAGAGCGAGATCCACATTGCTGCCACCCGCTGTCCCCACTGCACCTCAGTGCTGGGGGACGAAAAGGCAGAGTAACGACAGCGAAAACTGAATATGTAGCGACAATAATTTTACATAGAATCAGCAGGCGTTGCCTGCGTTAAGGGGGATTTTTCTATGAAAACGAAAGCGTATACTTATCCCAGCGCCAGCGCGCTGGCCACCATCCATGCCTGGCAGTGGTATCCGGACGACGGCAATGTGAAGGCCGTGCTGCTGCTCCACCACGGTATGGCTGAGCACTGCGGCCGCTACGGCGACTTTTTGCAGGCCTTTGCGGATATGGGTTATGCGGTCTTTATGCACGATATGCTGGGCCACGGTCAGTCCTGCGAAACGCCGGAGGACAGGGGGTTTTTTGGCGATAAGGACGGGTACAATGCTCTGCTGCAAGATGTGCGGCGGCTGTATGACATTGCCCGGGGCGAGTATCCGGACAAGAAGCTGGTTATTGCCGGCCATTCGATGGGCAGCTTTATTATGCGGTGCTTTACCGCCCGCTACCCGGATCTGGACTATGCGGCGGCCATTTATGTGGGCACCGGCGGGCCGAATCCGCTGGCAAATATCAGCGTGGCGGTGACCAATGTACTGGGCGCCGTTAAGGGTAAGCGCTATCGCTCCAAGTGGCTGGAGAATACCGGCTTTAAGGGCTATAACGATCATTTTGAGGGTCGCACTTCTGTGGACTGGCTCAGTCGAGATACCGCGTCGGTGGATGATTATGTTGCAGACGACGCCTGCGGTTTTACCTTTACTGTGGCCGCCTACGGCGATCTGGGACGGCTGATGTTGGAGTGCGGCAGTAAAGACTGGTACGCCCGTGTACCAAAGGATCTGCCGATTCTCTTTGTGTCCGGCCAGGAGGATCCGGTGAGCAATTACGGCGCTGGTATTCGGGCGGTCAGCGACCGGCTGAAGGCCACCGGCCACACCCGGGTGCAGGTTCTTTTGTATCCCGGTGCCCGGCACGAGATCCTGCGAGAGACCAACAGCCCGGAGGTGTACCGGGATATAGATGCCTTTATTACCAAATCGGTTTTGCAGGCGAAATAAACACTGAAAAACAGCCGAGGACTTGTATTTTGCAGGTCCTCGGCTTTCTCTTGCCTTTTTTGCCACGATCGGGTATAATCAAATTGGAATAGAGGCTTTTGTTTTATCAGGAGGTATGGGTATGAAAAGAATGCGTTTGCTGTCTCTTTTGCTGGCACTGGTGCTGGTGTGCACCGCTATGCCGGTTACGGCTGCGGCTGCCGATGGACTGGCAAATGCTACCGTCTGTACGACCCATACAGTCCATACCGAGGGGCAGAGCGCAGAGGACTGTACCGGCCTGGCTCCGTACCTGGCTCCGGACGGTACCGCTTGGGCGGCGGTGGGGGACGATACCACGAAGGTCAAGACCTGGCACTGCTTCCAGCAGGATATAGATGCGGCGCTGACGGACGCACTGCACCGTATGCTCCGGCGAGAGACTGCTTTTACCCTGTATATTGCGGTGGAAAAAAGCGATTACGACCCTACCACCGGCAATCTTCGGACGGCGCTGTATGAGCGGTTGCGAAGCAACGCCCTGGCGGAGAAAGCGGGCACCATAGAAGGCGGCGATTTTTTGGACGCCCAGATTCAGGACTTTCAGCAAGATGATTTAAAAATCTCTTGGCTCAATGTGGAGGGCTATGACGACTGGAACGGCCCGGTGGCCTTTTATGAGGTGCACTGCACCTTCAAATATTGCGACACGGTGCAGCAAATGGAGATCCTGCGCCAAGCGGCGAAAAAGTGGAACCAACTGTTTGTTACCGACAATCCCACCATCGCGGCGGAGAAGGATACAAACCGCCGCCAGTACCTGATCGTCAAGACCATTTATGACTTTTTGGCGGAGAATACGGTGTACAACACCGCTGCCTATGAGAATTTTATGAATCATCAAGTTACCGACTGGTACGCCCACACCGCCTACGCGGCGTTCTTCGGCCTTACAGGGCAGGGGGCTGCGGATTTGGACAGCACCGGCTACGATTGGTCCGTGCGGCAAAAAAACAGCCTGACGGTGATCGGCACCACCGGCCAGGGCAAGGCCGTGTGCGAGGGCTACGCGGCGCTGTTTTACTACCTGTGCCGTTTGAACGGCATTGCCTGCAACACGGTGATGGGCAGCAAAACGGTGCGCAATGAGAACACCGGGGAACTACAAAAGGATATGCACGCCTGGAACTTTGTGTATTTGGATGACGGCACCGGCAGCGGCTACCAATGGTATCAGGTGGACGCCACCTTTGCCGCCTCCAACAACCTGCGGTTCCCGGGTTTTATCAATTATTACTATTTTCTTTGTGGGTCGAAAAATGCATACTTCACTTTGGAAAACGACCATCAGCAGTTGGACGATACCAAATCGTACCCGCTACTGTCTGCGACGGACTACCGCTTTGCTTCTACCGGCGAGGATCTGTCCGATTTTGACGGACAGGGCTATATGGTGCTGATGCGTCGCGGTGCCGAAGGTCAAATACGGGATTCTATTCTGATTCAACGGGCGGCGGACGGCAGCTGTGCCTATTTTAAGGCGCAGACGGACGGCAACGGTACGGTGCTGACGGACGAGAACGGTCAAGCCAAGGTGATCCCTCTGCCGGACGGCACCGGGCTGGATTATGTCGGCGAGGAAGGCGAATTCTCTCTGCTGATTCCGGGCTATGTGTTTGGTCGGGAGTACACCACCGTGTATGAGACCGGCGACGATCGTTACGCGCCGGGACAGCACACCATTATTGCCACGGACGGTACTGCACAGCTTCCTTGCTCCTTTTACCTCAACAAGATTGATGTAACCAAGGAAAAGAACCAGATCGAACTGCACAATCTGGATAAAAACGGTGCCATTACTTATAATGTTTGCCCCATTCAGGTGGATGTGCATGTGGTGGATGGCTACGGCCATACTGCGGTGCGGGATAAGGACTACACCGTATTGTTCCTCGATGAGAACGGCACAAAGGTGAATACCCTGTCCGAGCCCGGCAAGTACACCATCGTGTTGGATTTTTCTATCAGCGACCGTTATACCGGCAAGCTGGTGGGGAACAGTACCAACCGGCTGCGGTTTGAAATTGCCAAGCTGCCCATGAACCGGGCAGGCTTTGGCGATGTGCAGGCGCCGTACTCCGGCAAGAGCATTGCAGATGTGATGTCTGCCATGACCTTTGTCGGCACCACCACAGATGGCAAGCCTTATAAAAAGGTGTTCAAAGAGGGCGAGGACTACGCCCTCACATACAGCGGCTCCACGGTACATGCCGGCAGCGGCACCTATACCGTGACGGCACTGGAAGGATCCAAGTACCTGACCGGCAGCGCGACCTATACGTATACCATCGCCCCGGCGTCTATTGCCGGGTACGGCGGGTCGTATATTTGTACATCGGTGACCTATAACGGCAGTGCCCAGCGCCCCGGTACCGCTTGGTTTGACAGTCAAAGCGGCTTAAAGTCCGGTCGGGACTATACGGTGGTCCGTTACAGTGCCAATACCAATGCAGGTATCGCCAATGTGACGGTGCAGGGCAAGGGTGATTATACCGGTACGGCTGTGCTGCACTTTAAGATCCATCAAAAATCCCTGAATGACAGGGATGTGTCTGTTCGGTGTACCCCTACCGCCAAGGGCGCCACGATCAAGGCGACCTATAAGGGCAAGACCTTGCAGCAGAACAAGGATTACACCGTGTCCATTGCCACCAGAGGCACCACCCGCACGGTAACGGTGCAGGGCAAGGGCAACTTTAAGGGCGGCTGGCAATTTAAGATCCATGTGCATGCCTATAAGTGCACCGCCAAAAAAGCGGCCACCTACTTCGCCACCGGATATAAGAAATATAAGTGCACCGCTTGCGGCGCCAAAAAGACGGAAAAGCTGGCACAGCTGAAACCGGCGATCGCATCGCTGAAAAGCAGCAAAAAAGGCCGGCTGACCGTAAAGTGGAAGAAGGGCAGTGGCATTAGCGGTTACCAGATCAGCTATTCCACTTCGTCCAAATTTACCAAATCCACCACCAAGTCGGTAACGATAACCAAGGCGGGCTCCACCGCCAAGACCCTGACGAAACTCAAAAGCAAGAAAAAGTATTATGTGCGCATTCGGGTGTATAAAAAGCAAAAGGGCGGCAAGCTGTACGGCGCCTGGTCCCCGGTAAAAAGTACCAAAGTGCGGTAATTGACTTTGCTTTCTCTTTGTGTTATAGTGAGGCTGAATAAACAACCCAAACGAGGTGTGATATGAAACAAAAATGTAAATCTCTGTTTTGCGCTCTGTTGTGCCTGGTGCTGATGTGCGCTACCGTGTTCCCGGTATGGGCAGCCACTACGGCGCCGGCGTTTGGCACCGATGTGTCTCAGCATAACGGAAAAGGTGTGGATTACACCGCATGGAAGAAGGCGGGCAAGACCTTTACCATGATCCGTATGAGCTACGGCAACGACCACCTGGATCCCCAGTTTTGGGATAATGTGAACGCGGCGGAGGCAGCGGGCGTGCCCTTTGGCGTGTACCATTACAGCTATGCGTTCAATACCAAGGAGGCCACGATTGAGGCCAATTATGTTAAGAGTGTGTTGGCTCAGATGAAGGGCAAGTACAAGTATTTTGTGCTGCCGGTGGCTTATGATCTGGAGGATCAGCTGATCCTGGACAACAGCAACAAAAAGACCATTATTCAGCACGCCATTACTTTTTGCGACGCCATTCGCGCAGCGGGCTACACCCCGATGGTTTACGCCAACCTGAATTGGTTTACCAATTATTTGGATGTGCAGACGCTGCATAGCAAGGGCTATAAGCTGTGGTACGCCAACTGGCAGCCAAAAACCACTGATTTTTCCGCCCCGGTGCAGATTGGCAAAACCGGCGTGTATGCGGATATTTGGCAATATGCCGAGGGCGATATGGGCGCCGGCGTGCCAGATTATAATGTGTTGTGGGATTTTAAAGCGCTGGCTCATGTTTACTCCGGTAAGGTGATTGCGCAGCCCACTTGCACCGCCTATGGCAAGACAAAATATACCTGTACCCAGTGCGGCGATAGCTACACCGTGGCGAATATTAAGCCTAAAGGTCATTCCTATAAAGCCCAGCTGACCAAAGCCACCACCGCTAAAGACGGCCAAAGTTATAAAAAGTGTAGCGTTTGCGGCGCAGTCACCGGCAAATCGGTGATTGCCAAGGCGTCCAATATCAAGCTGAATAAGACCGCCTATACCTATAACGGCAAGGTGCAAAAACCGTCTGTGACCGTGAAAAACAGCAAGGGCAAGGCCTTGAAGAGTACGGATTATAAAATCTACTACCCCAAGGGTATGAAGAATGTGGGCAAATATACCGTAAAAGTGACCCTCAAGGGCAATTACAGCGGCAGTAAGTCCATGACCTATAACATTAACCCCAAGGGTACCAGCGTGTCTAAGGTGAAAGCTGCCAAGAAAGGTTTTAAGGTCACTTGGAAAAAACAGGCGACGCAAACTACCGGCTACCAGGTGCAGTACAGCACCAGCAGCAAGTTTAAGAGTGCCAAGACGGTGACGATCAGCAAAAATAAGACGACTTCTAAGTCCGTGAGCAAGCTGTCTGCCAAGAAGAAGTATTATGTGCGGGTACGCACCTATAAAACCGTAAAAATCGGTGGCAAGAGCGTAAAGCTCTACTCCGGATGGAGTAAGGCCAAGAGCGTGACCACCAAGAAATAAAATGTATTTAGATGTTTGATCGACCGTAGGGGCGGCAATCTGCCGCCCGCAGTGCGGTGAGGGTACCGCACCCTACAAAGAATAGAGATAACCGTAGGGCGGGGGCTTGCTCCCGCCGAATAATCCCTCCGTCAACGCCTTGCGGCGTTGACACCACCTAACCGGTGCCCGTCCCCTCTGTCGCTGCGCGACATCTCCCCGCACAGCGGGGAGTCACCCTTTACACAAGGGAGGCTGTCGCATTTATGCGACTGAGGGGATAAAAGCGGGCGGATACAATCCGCCCCTACCGGTTCAATCGCATTTTCATAAAATAAATAAGCCCCCGCATTCGTTACGAATGCGGGGGCTGTTTTTTTGTATTATTTGGTCTGGCCATAGCGGTGGGCGTAATCCTCAATGCGTGCGAAAAGTTCGTGGGCAAAGGCCTCCTGATTTTCTACGGAAATACAGATTTGCTTGCCGTTTAGCAGGCGAATCTCCGTATAATACTGATAATCGCCAAAGTCCACCAGCATACTCCACTTTTGCCGCATACCCTGGCTGCGCAGGTTCAGGCGGCTGTTGTACACGCTGGCAATGTCCTTGTACATAATGGACACGGTGGGGCGGAATCGCTTTGTAAACAGAGAGTGCATAGTGATCTCTAAATGATCCTTATACAGTGTGACGCCCTTAAAGCCGGTGGCGTATTTGATGGATAACACAAGGCCGATAATACCGCAGACAAACAAAACCCATAGCAGTGGCTCAAAGGATATGTATTTATCCAAATCCGCCATAAACATAATGCTGATTATGATGTGGAGAAACAAAAAAGGCGTGATAAAATTAGCCACCACATAAGAGCAATGCTGATACCCGGCAGCGGCTTTGTTGGCGTACCGAAAGGCATAGAACGAGGGAATCGGGAATTGACTTTCTTCCATTTCTTTTCCTCAAAGGTTAAATCTCGATGAATTCGTTAAACACGGCGGTCATTTTTTTGCTGACCTCCAGGTCGGTGTGCAGGCTGCCAAAGTACCAGTGCATATACTCCACCTGCTTCATCAGCTCTTGCAAGTAGGTGTTCAGCGGGGTAATGTGCACGCCTTTGTTGGTGTGCAGCTTTAAGAAGTCCTTGGCAATGGCCGGAGCCTCGTAGGTGAGCACATAGTTGACGGCGTACTTATACTCTCGCAGATTATCCTGGCCGTTTTTCAGGTCCTCGGCGGTGGGCAGCTCCGCTTTCCACCAGCTGACCCCGTCTTCTCGCATATCCTTGTCCTCGCTTTCGCCGCCGCCCATCACAAAGAAGGTCTTGTTCTCAAACATAAACATCTCGCCCCGCATTAAGTGGTAAATGTTGTCGGCGATCTTGTGGGTGTTGCCGCCTTTCCAGCGGTAGGGGGTATAGCTGTCCAGCATATCAAAATTCTCATGCGCGCCGTCTAAAAAGCAGATGGTGTACTTGCGCTTTTTCAGCCACTCCAGGTTGCGCTTTTCCTTGGAGTCGTTGGGGTTCCAAAGAAAACCAAAGTCACCGCAGACGATGACAATATCTTTCTCCCCCAGGCGCTTGAGTTTAGGGTCTTTGAAGTGGGACAGATCCCCGTGGGTGTCGCCGGTAATGTAAATCATAATTCACTCCGAAAAATTCAAAAAGTTTTTACGCATTTGGGCTTTTCAATTTGGCCCAAAGATGATAGACTAAGTATTATAATATCTTTAATTGGTTCAGGTGTCAAGTTCCATGAAAAAAACTGTCTCTTTCTTTTTATCTTTCGTTTTGCTGCTGTCCGCCGTGTTCTGCGTGCCGGGCTTTTCTGCCTCTGCCGCAGTGTATAAGCCGGACCGCAAGCTGTATTCCCAGGCCTATATGCTCCTTAGCCTGGATGATCCGTCCTTCCCTGTGGTGGCGGAGAAAAATCAAGACAAGCGGATGTACCCGGCTTCTCTGACCAAGATCGTCACCACCATGGTGGTGCTGAATAAAGTGAAGGACCTGAGCCAAAAGACCAAGGTGAGCCAAAGTGCCTACGACGCTGTGCTGGGCACCGGAGCACAGACGGCCGGGCTGAAAGTGGGGGAGAGCCTGACCATTGAACAGCTGCTATATCTTACTATGGTCCATTCTGCCTGTGACGCTTGCCAGGTGCTGGCGGAGTTCGTTTCCGGTTCTACGGACGCCTTTGTGGCAGAGATGAACAGCTGGGTTCAGTCCCTGGGGTGCAAGAACACCCATTTTGTGAACCCGGACGGCCTCCACGACCCCAACCACTATTCCACCGCTGCCGATCTGGCGAAGATCACCTTAAAGGCGCTGCAAAATGACACCTTTGAGAGAATCAGCACCACTGTGCAGTACAAATACAAGAACACTACCTTTACCCACACCAACTTAATGCTGCAAAGCGGCTATGTGTCTTATTATTACGAGTACGCCAGCGGCATTAAGACCGGCTCCACCGAGGAGGCGGGCTACTGCGTGATCACTAAGGCATCCAAGGACGGCTACAACTATTTGGCTGTGGTGCTGGGCGCGCCGGTGATCGATTATAACAACGACGGCTATGTGGAGAAATGCTCGTTTATTGACGCTGCGTCCCTGTTTGACTGGGCCTTTGACTCGCTGAAATATACCACCCTGGTCAGCGAGAGCGATGTGATCGACGAGGTGCCGGTAGAGAACGGCAAGGACGCAGACGCGGTGCAGCTGGTGGCAGCGAAAGATGTAAACACCATCGTGCCCGCCGGACTGGATAAATCCGCCGTGATTATTCGGGCGGTGGATAAGCCGGAGAGCGTGCAGGCGCCGGTGGAAAAAGGACAGAAGATCTGCAAGGCAGAGATCATCTACGCAGACCAGGTGGTGGCAACGGTGCAGCTGGTGGCTGCCAATCGGGTGGAGCTGTCCACTTTCTTAAAGATTTTGAACGCAGTCAAAGCGTTCTTTTCCCTGACTGTGGTGCGGATCGTGCTGGGTGCCGCTGTGCTGTTTGCGCTGGTGTACCTGTATCTGTTTATCCGCAACGCGCGCCGTAAGAGCAAGCGCAGGGCAGAGAAAATGCGCCAGTACGAGGAAATGCAGACCTCCGGCAATCGGGATCAGGACGGCCCGCCGGACCTGCCGCCCCCGGTGCATAGATAAAGAAAATACGGCGTAGCCATACGCAATATACCCGGCGCAGTTCCTCACTTGTGCCGGGCTTTTTAGAAAAGGGGAATGAAGATGAAAGGAAAACGCAAACGCATTTACCGTCTGGTGGCGGTGTGCCTGGCGCTGCTGGTGGCTTTTACCGGGCTGCTGACTGTGCAGGCGGCAGGGGTGGCTAAGCCCACCAAGCTCAGCGCCAAGGCCAATGATAATGTATCTATCACCCTACAATGGACGGCCGCTAAGAAAGTCAGCGGCTATCAGGTGTATACCGCCGGGTCCAAAAGCGGCAAATATACCCTGCTGGCAACCACTTCTGCGACCAAGTACACCCACAGCAATTTGAAAGGCGGCAAGACCTATTATTACAAGGTGCGCGCCTATAAGACGGTGAAGAAAAAGAAGCGGTATTCCGGCTACACGGCGGTGCTGCAGGTTACGGCGGTGCAGTACGCCACCCAAAAGAGCCTGCGAAGCCTGAACAGCAAGGTGGACGGTATGATCCGCCGGGTGACGGCGCTGGAACAGAGCAAGACCGTGGGCGATCTGCAACAAACGGTGCTTCGCCAAGGGCAGTTGCTGGCCGATCAGCAAAGCGCGCTGGAGACCTTGCAGCAGACCGTTGCCACCCAGGATGACAGCTTGCAGTCTTTGCAGCAAACAGTGACCGCCCAGTCCCAAAAAATTACAGATCTGGAGCAGCAGGTGCAGGCGCTTTCCGGCGCAAAAGCCTACTGGCAGGGCAAAAAGTGGGTGGCCTTTGGCGACAGTATCAGCGCCGGCTTTCAGCTGGACGATCCGGACACCCAGCTGTACTCTCATCTGATCGCCAAGGATTTAGGCTTGCAGCTGGTTAGCGGCAGCATGCACGCCATGAACAGCATGGGTTATACGGTGACTGCAGGTACCGCAGTCGGCCAGCACAGCATGCCGGCTTATGTGAATGCAGACAAGAATGAAGACGCGGATTTGGTTACCATTTTTGCCGGCACCAATGATTTCGGTCGTTCGGTGGCTATGCCTTTGGGCACCATGGCAGACGACGCCAACACGGAGAGCTTTTACGGCCGGTTAAAGTATACATGCGATTTGCTTAGCGCCAAGTACCCGAATGCGCTGGTGATCCTGGTAACTCCGCTGCCCCGCCACGATTGCGCGGATGGTACCAAGGGCGCCGTAGAGCCGACCAAAACCTTAGTTGATTATGCAGACGCCATTCGCCAGGTGGCGGCGCTGTACAGTTTTCCGGTGCTGGATTTGACCCGGGAGAGTGGCATGCAGATGCGCAGCAAAGCGTTTCGCGACACCTATATGGCAGATAACATTCACCCCAACGCTGCCGGTCACGCCAAATTCATCGCCCCGGCGCTGGAGCGCTTTATCCTCCAGCATACCCCGGTGATGTGAGAAAAGGTTGTTTCGTTTTTGATCTCCGCCGTCAGCTCCCCTTTATTGCATAAAAGGGGAGCCAAGTTGATTTTTGCCTCCCTTGTGTAAACGGTGGCGGGATCGTCCTGTCCGATAACCTTCAACATACAAAAAAAGAGTTCCCTTTGATTAGGGAACTCTTTTTGTCATTATTATTTGGCTTTAGCCCTCGTATTCGTCCTCGTTCTCCCAGTTGTGCCAAATGTTTTGCACATCGTCGTTGTCCTCGAACATCTCGATCATCCGGGCCATCTTCATCATATCGTCCTGACTTTCCAGGCGGGTGTAGGTGGTGGGGATATACGCCGGCTCAGAGGAAAGGATCTTGTAGCCCTTGCCCTCCAGCTCGTCCCGCACGGCACCCACATCGTTGGGCTCGGTGCGAATTTCAAAAATATCCGTATCATCAGTCAAGAAGTCAGCAGCGCCTGCCTCCAGTGCGTCCTCCATCAGTTGGTCCTCGTCCACATCCTCGCGCTCAATGACGATGACTCCCTGGCGGTTGAACATAAAGGTCACGGAACCCTGGGTGCCCATATTGCCGCCGGCCTTGTCAAAGTAATGGCGAACCTCACCGGCAGTGCGGTTGCGGTTGTCGGTCAGGGCCTCTACCACCACGGCCACGCCGCTGGGACCGTAGCCCTCATAAATGATCTCCTCATAGTTGGCGGTGTCCGTCTCGCCGGCCGCCTTCTTGAGCATACGATCAATATTGTCGCCGGGCACATTATTCTGCTTGGCCTTGGCGATAATGTCCTTTAACTTGGTGTTTACACTGGGGTCCGGGCCGCCCTGCTTTACGGCAACGGCCAGTTCGCGCCCGATCTTGGTAAAGACCTTGGCTCTGGCGGCGTCGTTGGCGCCCTTTTTGCGCTTAATGGTGCTCCATTTGGAATGTCCGCTCATCCAATCACTCCTTCAGTCTTAGTCTAAAATACCCGTCAATTTTACCACAAAGCCCCGCCAATATCAAGTGCAAAATCCGCATTCAGCCGCCGAGCGGGTCACTTCCCGGTCAAAATCGCAACTTTCTGTTGTATATGCTGCTAAAATATGGTATGATAATGCGTATAAGTTCTAAGCAAAAACAAAGAACGGAGGACGATTATATGTATTCGGATTACTATGATTCCATTGCCCAGGTGGCAGGTGCGGACCCGGAAGTTGCTGCGGCAATGAATCAGGAGCTGCAACGCCAGCGGGATAATATTGAGCTGATCGCATCGGAGAATCTGGTGTCTCCCGCTGTGATGGCGGCTATGGGCTCTGTGCTCACCAACAAATATGCCGAAGGTCTGCCCGGCAAGCGTTACTACGGCGGCTGCCAGTATGTGGATGTGGTGGAGAAGATCGCCATTGAGCGCGCCTGCAAACTGTTTGGTGCCAAGTATGCCAATGTGCAGCCCCACTCCGGTGCCCAGGCCAACACGGCTGTCTATTTTGCTTTGCTGAAGCCGGGTGACACGGTGATGGGTATGGCGCTGGACAACGGCGGCCACCTGACACACGGCTCTCCCGTGAACATCAGCGGCAAGTACTTTAACTTTGTGCCCTACGGCGTCAATGACGAGGGCTTTATTGACTATGCGGCATTTGCCAAGCAGGTGAATAAAGTGAAGCCCAAGTTGATTGTGGCCGGTGCCTCTGCCTATCCTCGGGAGATTGACTTCCAGACTATGGCGGATATTGCCCATGCCAACGGCGCTATGTTCATGGTGGATATGGCCCACATTGCCGGCTTGGTGGCAGCGGGTCTGCACCAAAGCCCGGTGCCTTGCGCCGATGTGGTGACCACCACTACCCATAAGACCCTGCGCGGTCCTCGGGGCGGCCTGATCCTGTGCAACAATCCCTATTTGATCAAAAAGCTGAATTCCGCCGTGTTCCCCGGTACCCAGGGCGGCCCGCTGATGCACATTATTGCCGCCAAGGCCGTGTGCTTTGGCGAGGCGCTGAAGCCGGAATTCAAAGCCTACCAGCAGCGGGTGATCGACAACGCCAAAGCACTGGCTAAGGGACTTATCGACCGTGGGCTGAACCTGGTGTCCGGCGGCACGGATAACCACCTGTGTCTGCTGAGCCTGATTGGCACCGATGTGACCGGCAAGGAGCTGGAGCACCGGCTGGACGAGGTGCATATCACCCTGAACAAGAACACCGTGCCCAACGAGCCCCTGTCTCCCTTTATCACCTCCGGTGTGCGGATCGGTACCCCGGCAGCCACCACTCGTGGACTGAATACGGAGGATATGGACAAGATCGCCGAGTATATTTACCTGGCCATCACGGACTTTGACAATCAAAAAGAGAACATTGCAGCGGGCGTGGCAGAAATCTGCAAAAAATACCCGCTCTATGCGTAAAATTTTATGAAAATTCTGTTTGTTTATCTGTTTCAGGCGCTGCTGCAGCTGATTTATCTGCCGCTGAAAGCCTTTTGCAAGGTGCAGGATCAGGTGGTCTATCTCTCTCGCCAAAGCAACGAGAAGAGTCTGGATATGCAGCTGCTGGAACAGGCCATAGAGGAGAAATCCCCCGGCACCCGCCAGGTGTTTCGGCTGCAAATGATGGAGGACGGCTTTGCCGGTAAGCTTCGCTATTTCGGCCATTTGGTAGGGGATATGAAAGCCCTGGCTTCCTCCAAAGTGGTGATCGTAGACACTTATTCCATCGCCGTGTCCTGCCTGCGGCATAAAGCTGGCGTGCAGGTGGTGCAGATGTGGCACGCACTGGGGGCTGTTAAGAAATTCGGCTTGCAATCCCTGGGCACCAAGGAGGGGCGGGACGCCCGCTTGAGCCACGCCATGCACATGCACCGAGGTTACGACTATGTGTTGTGCCCCTCGGCAGCCACCGCTCGGTTTTATATGGAAGCCTTTGGTTGCCCGGCAGAGAAGATCAAAATTTGCTCCCTGCCTCGGGTGGATGATATTGTGACTCCCAAAGAGGGGCTGGCGCAGCGCTTTTATGCAGAGAACCCGGGTCTCAGTGACCGGCGGCTGGTGCTGTATCTGCCCACTTTCCGAGATCGAGAGGCCTATGTGGCCCAGGAGCTGAAATTGGCCTTTGCGGAGCAGGAGACCTACCGGTTGGTGGTGCGTACCCACCCGCTCAGCAAGGTAAAGCCGGATCCGGAATTCAGTATCCACGGCAACTACTCCACCTATGATTTGATGCAGTTGGCAGACGCCATCGTGACGGACTATTCCGCCTGCGCCTTTGAGGCATCCCTCTTAATGAAACCCTTGTATTTCTTTGTGCCGGATTATGATCTGTATATGCGGGATCGGGGGCTGAATGTGGACTTGCGGCAGGAGATGCCTGCTGCCACCTTTACGGACGCGGACGCGCTGGTAGACAGCCTGCGCGCGGCGGCTTATGACTATGACGCGCTTTATGCGTTTCAGTCCAAATATGTGGAGAATACCAAGAATAATAACGCAGCCATCTTAGCCAACTTTGTGCTGACTTTGCTGCAAAAGAAGGACAGCGATTCTTAATGGAATACACATTTTCAAACAAGATCTCCGCACTGCAACCCAGCGCCATTCGAGAGATCTTAAAGGCGACCGCTGACCCGGCCATTATTCCGCTGGCAGCGGGCAACCCGGCGCCGGATGCGTTTCCGGTGGACGAGGTACGGGCCATTACCGCCGATATTCTGCAAAAAACGCCCATTGACGCCTTGCAGTACGGCGTGTCCGAGGGGTATCAGCCCCTGCGGGACACGGTGCGGGACTGGCTTGCCCGTCGAGAAAAGATCGGTACCGACATGGACGATCTGCTGATCGTCAGCGGTGCGACCCAAATTATGGACCTGGTTACCAAGGTGCTGTGCAACGAGGGCGACACGGTGATCTGCGAGGAACCGTCCTTTATCGGCTCGCTGAACTGCTTCCGCTCCTACGGTTGTAAGCTGGCCGGTGTGCCTATGGAGGCAGACGGTATGGACACCGCCGCTTTGGAACGGGTGTTGCAGGAGAATCCGGGCGCCCGATTTATCTACACCATTCCCAATTTCCAAAACCCCTCCGGCGCCACCATGAGCCTGGAGAAACGGCGGCAGGTGTACGCCCTTGCCAAGCAGTATGGTGTGCTGATCCTGGAGGATAACCCTTATGGCGACCTGCGGGTGGCCGGTGAGCCGCTACCCACCATTAAGAGTATGGATACGGACGGCATTGTGATCTATGCCGGTTCCTTCTCCAAAATCTTGTCCCCGGGTCTGCGGGTAGCCTACTGCGTAGGCCCCAAGCCGGTGCTGGCCAAAATGACCGTGGGCAAGCAGGCGGAGGATGTGCATACCGCTATGCTGAATCAGATGATCGTGTACCAGTGGTTTCGGCAGTATGATGTGGACGCCCATATTGAGAAGATTCGCGGCATTTATCGCAAAAAGCTGGAGCTGATGTGCAACTGCATTGACAGTGATCTGGGCGATTTTGTAGAGTATGTGCGGCCCCAGGGCGGTCTGTTCATTTGGTGCAAGCTGCCCGGCGATGTGGATATGTTGGACTTTTGTAAGCGTGCCATTGCCAAACAGGTGGCTGTGGTGCCCGGCAACGCCTTTATGATGGACGACAAGGCAGTCAGCCACCATATTCGGCTGAATTTCTCCACCCCGTCCGACGAAGCCATTGTGGCCGGTGTGCACCGATTGGGTGAAGTGGCTGCCGATCTGCGCAGCAAATAAAGGAGCGAAGAATTATGTCTGAAGAAGTAAAAGTAGAACGGAAAAAGCGCAGCCTGTCGCTGATTCAGCCCACCTCCATTCCCACCTTGGGCAATTACCTGGGGGCGATGAAGGGCTGGAGCGCCTTTCAAGAAGAATATGACACCATTTACGGCGTAGCAGACTTGCATTCCATTACCGTGCGCCAGGACCCGCAAAAGCTGCGGCGGCAGACCACGGAGCTGTACGCTATGCTGTTGGCTTTGGGTCTGGACCCGGACAAGGGTATTGTGTTTATCCAGTCCCATGTGCCCACCCATTCCCAGTTGGGCTGGCTGCTGAACTGTTACACCCAGTTTGGCGAGCTGTCCCGTATGACCCAGTTTAAGGATAAGTCTAAGCAGCACGCAGACAATGTGAACGCCGGGCTGTTTACCTATCCCTGCCTGATGGCGGCGGATATTTTGCTGTACCAGTCGGATATTGTGCCGGTGGGTGCGGACCAAAAGCAGCATTTGGAAATTGCAAGGGATATTGCCGAGCGCTTTAACGGCATTTACGGCAAGGTGTTTACCGTGCCGGAAGCCTACATTCCCAAGAGCGGCGCCCGGGTGATGAGCCTGCAAGACCCCACCCGCAAGATGAGTAAGTCCGATCCCAACCCAAAGGGCACAGTGTACCTGACGGACGAGCCCAGCGTTATTATGAAAAAGTTCCGTTCTGCGGTGACAGACAGCGAGATGAGTGTGCACTACGGTGAGGGTAAGGACGGCATCAACAACCTGATGACCATTTACGCTGCCGTGACCGGCAAGACGATGGAGGCCATCGAACAGGAGTTTGCCGGTAAGGGCTACGGCGACTTTAAGACCGCTGTAGGCGAGGCGGTGATCGCTGAGTTGGAGCCGGTGCAGCAGCGCTTTAATCAGTTTATGCAGGATAAGTCCTATTTGCAGGCATGTTGGACCAAGGGCGCGGACCTGGCCCAGCGGGTCAGCCAGCGTACACTGGATAAGGCCATGAAGAAGATCGGCTTTTTGCTGAAATAAAAATGTGCAAGGGCGCACACCGGTAGCACCGGCGTGCGCCCTTTTATTTTGTCCATGCGGGAATATGGGCAATTTCACCAATTTGTAAACATATTTTTGGGCGGTTTGCCGTTGACCTGCCTATAAAATGTGTGTTATAATAAACTTGCATTGTATATATGTATGTAATAAGTGCGTATATACCGGATTGCCGATACGCCCTGAGAGGGCGGGCGGCGTGTCATTTTTTGTACAAATGATCTCTGTCACCCGGCGGGTGCCCTGTGCAACCCCTGCAAGAACTCTGCCTATCGCAGGCAAAACACGAGGAGGAATTATTTTGAAAGAAGCAAAAGCAATGGCTTATGTGAACATGTACGGCGTGCTCGCTACGCTGGAGAACTTGTGCCAGATCGACGACCAGGCCAAGGCCGTGCTCCGTGAGCTGAAAAAGCCGGTGTCCATCTGCTTTGATGTGGCGAACGGCCCCTGCTGCACATTCAACTTCACCCAGGATGGCTGCAAAATGAGCGAGGGTACTTACGGCTGCACTTGCAAGATGAATTTTGCCAGCCCGGAGAAGTTTAATGCACTGATTGATGACTCTAAGCCCGGCGTGCCGGTAAAGGGCGCCGTACAGGTGCTCTCTTTCCTGCTGGGCCCGTTTACCAAGCTCACCAACCGGCTGACTCAGCTGCTGATGCCCAGTGAGGCGGACTTAAAGGACAGAGCGTTTTTTGAGGAGTCCACCGTTTTGACTTTCTACACCATTGCCGGGGCCATCTCTGCCCTTGCCAATACGGACAGCGTGTCCAAGCAGTCCGCGCTTTATACGGTAGACGGTGATGTGTCTATGGGCATTAAGGATGTGTGCTACGCCACCATTCGGGTCAATAACCACACGTTCCGCACCATTAAAGAAAAGGCCCAGTCTCCCCGGGCGGTGATGGAGTTTGCCACCATTGATCTGGCAAACGGTCTGTTTAACGGCACCGCCTCCACCATGGCAGAGCTGTGCGCTGGTCATATTTATATGGCGGGTATGATTTCTATGGTGGATAATATCAACCGCGTTTTGGACAGAGTTGCGGTATATCTGGGCTAAGGAGGTCTTTTAGAATGAGTAAATTTCCTGAATATAAGCATGAAAAAAGCCAGGAGTGGTTTAATCGGGCACTGAACGCCATTCCCTCCGGCGTGTACGGGCACTTGGGCCCCAGCGAGGGTCTGTTCCTGCCCATTACTAAGTGGCCGCTGATGTCCCAAAAGGCCAAGGGCACCTATTTTTGGGATGTAGACGGCAACAAGTATTTGGACTTTATGTGCGCTTACGGCCCCAATGTGCTGGGCTATTGCGATGACGATGTGGACGCCGCTGCCATGGAGCAGTTAAAGACCGGCAACTGCACCACTTCTCCCTCTTACAAAATGGTAGAGTGCGCCGAGTTGCTGATCGACACCGTGAACACCGCTGATTGGGCGTTCTTTATGAAGAACGGCTCCGACGCCACCACTTTCTCCGTGATGTGCGCCCGTGCGCACACCGGCAAAAAGAAGATGATGTTCTTTAAGGGTTATTACCACGGCGATTTCCAGTGGGCCCAAAAGGTGGACTACCCGGGCATTTTGCCGGAGGAAGTAGAGAACAATGTGGTGGTGCCCTGGTTTGATCTGGACGCTATGCAGAAGGCCTATGACGAGGCAGGCGGCGACTTTGCCGGCTTGATTGCCCAGCCCTATGACCACGGCAACTTTAAGGACAATGTGTGCGCCACGCCGGAGCAGTGGAAAGCGGTTCGTAAGTTCTGCGACGACCACGGTATGGTGCTGATTTTTGACGATGTGCGTACCGGCTTCCGTTTGGATCTGGCCGGTTCCGACCATTACTATGGCATTAAGGCAGACTTGATCTGCTTCTGTAAAGCTCTGGCCAACGGCTACAATATGTCTGCTGTTTGCGGTCAGGAGCATATGAAGAATACCGCTTCTTCCGTGGTGTATACCGGCTCTTACTGGATGAGCGCCGAACCGTTCGCCGCCTGCCTGGCTTGTATTCCGAAGATGAAGAAGCTCAACACGCCTAAGATGTTCCGGGAAATGGGCACCCAGCTGACGGACGGCTTTGTGGCTGCCGGTAAGCAGCACGGCTTTGACCTGGTGGTGTCCGGCGAGCCGGCGCTGTTCTATCTGCGCGTTGCCAACGATGAAAGCCTGATGCTCCACCAGGAGTGGATCGCCGAGTGCGTCAGCCGCGGGCTGTTCCTGGCGTCTCACCACAATCACTTTATGAATGCCGCGGTTACCCAGGATGATATTAAGCTGGCCATCGACATTGCCGAGGATGCTTTCGGCGTTGTGGCTGCCAATCATCCGGAGATCCCGGGATTAGTGAAATAAACCAATCATTTTTGCCGGGCCTGTGCAAGGGGGCACGGCCCCGGCAACAACAGAAAGGGAGGACTTTGAATGCCTGCTGATTTTAAGCCATTTGACAAAGCCGAGTGGCTCCGCCTGGAGAAAAAGGCGGACGAGTTAAGACGACTGACTGTGCAGACCACCGTTTGGGGCGGCTCCGGCCACATCGGCGGCGCCATGAGTGCCATGGACGCCATGACCATTCTCTATCACCGCTTTATGAAGCTGGATGTAAACAACCCGGACATGGAGGACAGAGATCGCTTTGTGCTCTCCAAGGGGCATGCGGCTGTGGGCTATGGCCCGGTGATCTGCGACTACGGCTTTATGCCGGTGGAGGGGCTGCACAACTTTAACCTGACCGGTTCCAAGTTTGGTATGCACCTGGATAAGAACAAGATCAAGGGTATCGATTGCTCTTCCGGCTCTTTGGGTCACGGCCTTTCCCTGGCAGATGGCTTTGCCCTGGCTGGCCGCGTAAAGGGTCAGGATTATATGGTCTATTGCCTTACCGGCGACGGCGAGTTGAATGAGGGTTCCAACTGGGAGGCTGCCATGACCGCTGCCCAGTTTAAGCTGTCCAATGTGGTGGTGCTTGTGGATAACAACAAGTGCATGATTGACGGCCGCGTGGACGATGAGATGAAAGTGGAGCCGCTGGATAAGAAGTTCGAGGCCTTTGGCTTTAAGGTAAAGCGCGTAGACGGCCAGAATATGAAGGAGCTTAACGATGCCATTGAGGACGCCATCGCCAATCACAAAAACGGCGGCGACCAGCCCTATTGTATCGTGATGGATACCTTTAAGGGCGCCGGTATCGACTTTATGGAGGACGATTACCACTGGCATTACGGCGCACTGGACGAGGCAAAAGAGAAGGCTTGCTACGAGAGCCTGGATAAGTATTACAAGAAACGCTGCGAGCGTGCGGAAAAGGAGGGCTAAGCCATGGCAAGCGGAATGACTTATACAATGACGGAGACCACCGCCCTCTCTACGGCGGAATATTACGGCAAGGCGCTGTGCGAGCTGGGTGCGGAGCACCCGGAAGTGGTGGCGCTGACCGCTGACCTGGGCAAATCTACCAAGATCGGTATGTTTGGCGAGAAGTTCCCGGATCGTTTCTTCAATGTGGGTATTGCAGAGCAGAATATGTTTGGCGTGGCAGCCGGACTGGCGCAGAACGGGCTGATCCCCTTTGCTTCTACCTTTGCTATTTTTGCTTCTGCCCGCTCCTTGGATCAGGTACATACGGATATTTGCTATCAGAATGTACCGGTTAAGATTATTGCTACCCATGCGGGTACTTCATTCGGTCAGGCGGGCTCTACCCACCATGCTTTGATCGATATGGCGTGCATGCGCTCTCTGCCCCACATGACCGTGATCTGCCCCTGCGACGGCGCAGAGACTTATCACGCGGTTAAGGCAGCGTACAGCTATCCCGGCCCGGTTTATATTCGTATCAACCGCGGCTTTGACCAGATCGTTTATCCCAAGCTGGAGGAGTGCACCTTTGAGGTGGGCAAGGCCAAGGTAATGAACGAGGGCACGGATATTACCGTGATTGCCTGCGGTTCCTGCGTATATCAGGCCATGCAGGCTGCCCAGATGGCAGCGGCTGACGCTGGACTGAAGGTGCGTGTGCTGAATATGCATACCATTAAGCCTCTGGATGAGGAAGCTGTAATGTCCGCCATTATGGACACTCGCCGGATTATCACCGTAGAGGATCACACCGTGATGGGCGGTTTGGGCACCGCTGTTGCTGAGGTGGTTGCCAAGAGCGGCAAGGCCTGCGTCATGCGGATGCTGGGCCATCAGGATGAATTCTCCACCATCGGTCTGCACGAGGACCTGATGTCTCTTGCAAAGATCGACGCCAACGGCATTGCCGACACCATTGCCGAAGTGATGCACGCCGATTTTGAAGCGGACGACGCTTGGGACGACGAATTCTAATTCGCGCACAGATGTTAAAACTTCAAAATCAAGAAAGGATGTGCCAGTATGGCAAGTGATACCACACGCTACACCAACAAGGTGTTTATGACCGGCGCCTTGCCGCTGCTGAAGACCATCGCCAACGATGTGCCGGAGCTGAAGAAGAAATTTGAGGGCGTCAACGCCGTGTACCAGGTTTCTGCTATGGCTAACGCACAGGACAAAGAGGCGATCCACTTTATCATCGAGGATGGAGAGTGGACGGTCAAACTGGGTGAGTACTTGGGGCAGCAGAAGATTGACGCCGAATTGCAGTTCTCTTCTATGGAGAAGATGAATGCGTTTTTTAAGGGCAATATGAGCGCCCTGCCCAAGATGAAGATCAAGAGCTTTGGCAAGTTTATCAAATTTATGATGGTCCTGCTGAAGATGAGTTCTCTGCTGGGTATTAAAGAACCGCCGGAAGATGAGCAGCTATGTCTGCTGCTGACCAAGCTGTATTTTTATTTGCTGTCCTCCGGCATCAGCCAGTTGAACAAAATGGGTCACCCGGCGATTCGGGAATGGACTTCCAAGAGCCCGGATCGGGTGTACCAGTGGGCTGTGGAGGGTCACCCGGAGTGCACCGCTTACCTGCGCATTAAGGCAGGCAAGTCCCGTGCCGGCCGTGGGGAGTATAAGCGCTCCAAGCCGTTCTTCTGCATGAAGTTCGACACCGCCCAGCACGCGCTGATGATCCTGCTTGGCACCGGCGATATGCTCCAGATGACCAAGGATAAGCAGCTCATCATGGAGGGCGCGCCGGAGTTCGGCGCCATGATCGGCGAATACATGATGATCGTGGGCGACCTGGCCTCTTAATTTTCTAAACGCCTTGCGGCACCTCTTTACGGGGTGCCGCTTTTTTGCTTTGAATGCGCTTTATAAGGAATGAAAAGGCGGATAAAACAAAACCGCCCCTATGCTGCATGGTAGCAACAGGGGCGGCTCTTGACATTCTTAATTTTTCTTTTCGTTTTCCAGTTCTTGCTGTTCTTTATAGAACATGTTGGCCTTAACATACACTTGAATATAGCCGTTGATCACCTGGGCCAGTTCGCCGGCAGAGTAGGGGTTGGGCAAAATGTGCTCGTCGTCGTCGATCACCACCGGCCCCCGCTCAAAGTCGTTAAAGGTGGGCATTAGACTATAATTCTCCGCGGTTTTTACAATAGAGATCAGGGTGTAGTCCGCTGTGGCGTTAACAAAGCCCTTTTTCTTGGTATATTTCTCAATGGTGGACAGGTCGCTCTGGTCATTGTGCTTCTTGGAGTAGCAGGAGTCGATCACTTCCTCAATAAACTGCTCCAGCCGTTCCTCGCTGTACGGTGCTTTCAGCAGATGCACCTTATCAATATCCGCTATGCCGTACTTGTCGCTTTCGCCGCAGGGAATGCCGATCAGGTTCTCGTCCTCGTCCACATAAAGGGAGATGGTATAAAATGCTTTTTCCATATACAAAAATCACCTTTTCCGTTGGTTCTCCCCCTTATTATATCGGATTGCGTTGAAAAATACAACCGTTTGTGCTAAACTGGGGACGGTGATTGTATGAAACAAGTTTTAATAACCGGCGGCGCTACCGGCATTGGTGCGGCTACGGCGCAGGTGTTTTTGGAACGGGGCTACCGCGTATTTGTGACGGTGCACCAAACGGCGGCGGAGCTGCCGGGAGTGACGGCGATCCCTTGCGATATTACAGACCCGGCGGCGGTGGAACGGTTGTTTGCCGTGGTGGGCACGGTGGATGTGCTGGTGAATAACGCCGGGATCAGTCTGATCCGCCAAATTCAGGATACCACGCCAGAGGATTATGACGCCCTGATGGGGGTCAACTGCAAGGGCGTGTTCCTGTGTAGCCGGGCGGCAGCGGTGGATATGCTGCGCCGCCACAGCGGCGCCATTGTAAATGTGTCCTCCATGTGGGGGCAGGTGGGCGCCTCTTGTGAAACGGTGTATTCCATGAGCAAGGCCGGGGTTATCGGCTTCACCCGGGCGCTGGCCCAGGAACTGGCGCCGGAGGGCATTGCCGTCAACTGTGTGGCACCGGGAATCATTGACACTCGTATGAATGCCTGCTTTGACCGAGCAGAGCTGGAGGCCCAGGTGCCTATGGGTCGACTGGGCACACCTCGGGAGGTGGCAGAGGCTGTGCTGTACCTGGCAGAGGGTCCGTATGTGACCGGCCAGGTGTTGGGAGTCAACGGCGGTATTGTATAATATGATAGAATGAGCGTAGGGCGCAGAGGCGCCGCGTAGGGAATGTGCGCGGCTTTTCTGCGCCCTTTGTCACACCTTTTGCCGTCTTTCATAGTATGGTTTAGAAAGGCGAAAGGAGGTACTACGGTTATGGGTTGTGGTTGCAATAACGGTTGCGGCTGCGGATCTTCCTGGATCGTGATTTTGATTATCATCCTGTTGCTCTGCGGCGGTTTCGGTAACTGCGGCTGCGGTAATGACTGTGGCTGCGGCTGCTGATTATCCGGTCGGCGCAAGGTGTGCACGGCATGCCTTGCCGTACATAATAAGATCAAAAAATAGGGGAGTACCCATAGCGCCGATGGTCAAAGATCGGCGCTTTTTTACGCACATTTTTGCCAAAGACAAGGAAAGTCAAAAAATATTTATGCTAAAATTCCGCATAACCAAGCCAAAAATCGGGTATACTCTCCGGGAAGGTCAAAAAAAGTCAAAAAAGTTCTTGACTTTCTCTGACCTTTGTGCTACTATGATGACAGAAGGTCAAAGAAAGTCAAAGTCAGAGTGCGAACGAGCGCAAGATCAACAACGGCTCCTGTATCCCTCTCGCCGGGCTTTCCACCTTCATTAGATAGGAAGTGATTGGAAAATGAAGATCAGTGATGTGATCGCAGATATGATTCTTGATATGTTTGATGACAACAAATCCACCGTTCAGATCCAGCGCAACGACCTGGCGGCGCGGGTGGGCTGTGTGCCCAGCCAAATCAATTATGTGATCACCTCCCGGTTTACACCGGAGCAGGGCTACCGCATTGAGTCCAGGCGTGGCGGCGGCGGGTGTATTCTCATTACCCGTGCCGACAGCAAGAACCAGGCGCTGATGGCGCTGATCAATTCCATTGGTCCTGCCATAGATGAAAAGACGGCTAAGGCCCACCTGTACAACCTGCACTACCAGGGCTTGATGGACACCCGCAGCGCCAAGATTATGGAGTCGGCGCTCACCGGGTGGAATCAGCACGGCGTAGACGAGCAGGTGCTGGACCAGATACGCGCCCGTCAATTTAAACAAATGCTGCTTGCATACATCAATTAGGAGGTTATTTGTTATGCGTTGTGAACATTGCAATCAAAACGAGGCAACCACTTATATTAAACAGAATATCAACGGCAAGGTGACCGAGATGCACCTGTGTCGGGATTGTGCCGAGAAGTTAGGCGTCTTGGAGCCCATGCACAGCAATATGGGCCTTGGCTCAATGTTTGAGGGCAGCTTCTTCGGCAACTTCCTGGGGGCCGGGCTGGCAGCCATGAACGCCTTGACAGGCGTGGATCGCTGCGACTACTGCGGCTCCACCTTTAACGATATTATCAACACCGGCAATGTGGGTTGCGCCCACTGCTACGACCGGTTTGCAGACAAACTGGAACCCAGCATTCGCAAAATCCACGGTGCCACCCGCCATATTGGCAAGAATATTTCTTACACGGAGGAAAAGGAGCCGGTGAACAACGCCAAGGCGAAAGAACCGGCGGCAGAGAAGCCCCAAAGTGAGCGGGAGCGCTTGCAGGCGGAACTGGACAAGGCGGTGCAGGAGCAGCGCTATGAGGACGCAGCGGTGCTGCGTGACCAAATCAAAGAGCTAAAGCCGGAGGAATAAAGATGAATAAGTGGTACAGCGGCGAGGGCAAAAATTCAGATGTAGTAGTGGGTGCTACCGTGCGCCTGGCCCGCAATTTGGCAGACGCCCCCTTTCCCATTCGTATGAACAACGAGATCCGCAGAAACACGGTGAAGAAAATCTTTGCCGCCGTGAAGAATTCTCCCTATGCCGGGGAGTTCGATCTGGTGGATCTGAGCGCCGTGTCTTCAGCGCAGGCGTATGCCTACGCGGAGCAACAGCTGATCAGCCGTCGCTTTGCCCGGCAAAAGGATCAAAGTGCTTTTTTGCTCAGCAAGGACGGCAGCGCCAGCGTGATGCTTTGCGAGGAGGATCATATTCGCTTACAGGTGCGCGCCGCCGGGCAGGACCTGGAGGGCGCTTACGCCAAGGCGGATAAGCTGGACGACGCCCTGCTGGAGCGGTTACCCATTGCTTTTGATGAGCGGCTGGGCTTTTTAACAGCTGTGCCCACCAATTTGGGCACCGGTATGCAGGCCATGCTGGATTTGCACCTGCCGGCACTGGCAGGTCAAGGGCTCATTGACCAGCTGACGGTGATGATCGGCAAGCTGGGACTGTCGCTGCAACCTCTTTATGACGGCCACGGCAGCTTTTATCGGCTGACGAACCAGGTAACGCTGGGCATTACCGAGAAAGCGGCCATTGATAATGTAAATGCCATTTGCGACCAAATCGTGCGCCAGGAGCGCAATCTGCGGCAGCAGCTGCAACAGCAAGACGCCTTTTTGGATCGTATTTACCGAGCGATGGGCACGCTGCAAATGGCTCGTACTTTGAACCAGGACGAATTTTTTGACCTGGTGTCGCTGCTGCGCCTGGGTATTTCTCTTGGCGAAAGCAGTAAAACATACAGCGATGTAGGCGAACTGATCCAAAAGGTGCAGAACGCCACCATTGCAGCCGCTGCCGGGGCAGAAGTAACTGCCGACGCAGTGGACAAGATCCGCGCCGGACTGGTGCGGCAGGCTTTGGCGTAAAAAGGAGAGCGGAATTTCCTCTTGCACCAAGGCAATAAGGAGGATTTACCATGTATAGATTTAACTACTTTACCGAAAAAGCAAACCATGTGATCAACCTGGCCATTACCTCTGCAGAGGAGTTGGGCCATAACTATATCGGCAGCGAGCACTTGTTGTTGGGTATCTTGAAAGAAGACGCCGGCCTAGGCGCCCAGGCGCTGCATGAAAGCGGTGTGCAGACCGAAGATGTGGAAAAGCTCATCAAGGAGAATATCGGCGTAGGGGAGTCTACCCGGTTGACCCCGGATGACTTTACCCCACGGTTTAAACGGATGCTGGAGTTGGCATTCCAGATTGCCCGCGGTATGATGCATTCCTTTGTAGGCACAGAGCACCTGTTGCTGGCACTGCTTAAGGAGACGGATTCTTACGGCTACAAGTTCCTGCTGGCACTGGGCGTGCGCCCGGAAGTGCTGGTGGAGCAGCTGTTCTCCGGTCAGGAGACGCAGCCGGACGGCAAGACCGACGGTAAAAAGGGCAAGACCAAGACGCCTACGCTGGACGAGTTTGGTCGTGACCTGACTGCGCTGGCCGAGGGCGGCAAGATCGATCCGGTGATCGGTCGTGAAAAGGAAATTGAGCGGGTCATTCAAATTTTGTCCCGCCGCAGCAAGAACAATCCCTGTCTCATCGGTGAGCCGGGCGTTGGTAAAACCGCCATTGCAGAGGGGCTGGCGCTGAAGATCGTCAAGCATGAGGTGCCGGAACTGCTGGAAGGCAAAAAGATCGTGGCGCTGGATCTGACCTCTATGGTGGCCGGCACAAAGTACCGTGGTGACTTTGAGGAGCGAATTCAAAAAGCCATGGACGAGGTAAAGCAAGCCGGTAACATTATTTTGTTTATCGACGAGGTGCACACCTTGATGGGCGCCGGTTCTGCCGAGGGCGCAACGGACGCTGCCAATATCTTAAAGCCCGCTTTGGCTCGTGGTGAGATCCAGGTGATCGGTGCCACCACCATTGACGAGTACCGCAAGAATATTGAAAAGGACGCCGCCTTGGAGCGCCGGTTCCAGCCGGTGACCGTGGGCGAGCCTACCGAGGAGCAGACCGTGGAAATTCTGAAAGGTCTGCGGGATAAGTACGAGGCCCACCATAAAGTGAAAATTACCGACGCCGCTATTGAAAACGCGGTGAAGATGAGCAGCCGATACATTGCCGACCGGTTCCAGCCGGATAAGGCCATTGACCTGATTGACGAGGCCTGCTCTAAAGTACGCCTGGCGGCTTATACAGCCCCGCCGAATCTGAAAGAGATGGAAACGGAGATCAAGCGCCTGGCGGCAGAAAAGACCGCTGCCGTGCGCAGCCAGAACTTTGAGCAGGCGGCAGAGCTGCGAGACAAGGAAAAGAGCCTGCAAGACCTGCTGGATCAGGAAAAGGAGAAGTGGAAGAACACTTCTTCCCACGATGTAAAAGAAGTGACCCCTGCGGATATTGCCGCCGTGGTGTCCGGCTGGACGGGTATTCCGGTACAGCAGATCACCAAGGAGGAGTCCCAGCGGCTGCTGCAACTGGAAAAGATCCTGCACCAGCGGATCGTGGGTCAGGATAAGGCCGTATCGGCGGTGGCTCGCGCCATTCGTCGTGGTCGTGCGGGGCTGAAAAACCCCAAGCGTCCTATGGGCTCCTTTATCTTCCTTGGCCCCACCGGCGTTGGTAAGACGGAGCTTTGTAAGACTTTGGCCGAGGCGATGTTTGGGGACGAGAATGCCATCATCAAGCTGGATATGAGCGAGTATATGGAGAAGCACACGGTCTCTAAGCTGATCGGTGCGCCTCCCGGGTATGTGGGCTTTGACGAAGGCGGCCAGCTGACGGAGAAAGTCCGCAGAAAGCCTTACTGCGTGGTGCTGTTCGATGAGATCGAAAAGGCCCACCCGGATGTGTTTAATATGCTGCTGCAAATCCTGGAGGACGGTGTGCTTACCGACTCTCAGGGCCGCAAGGTCAGCTTTAAGCACGCAGTGATCATTATGACTTCCAATGTGGGTGCGTCTAAGATTACCGACAGTCGTCAGGCCTTGGGCTTTGGCGATGACAAGGACGCAGCCAAGACCATTGAGGATCTGGTGATGGAGGAACTGAAAAAGACCTTTAAGCCGGAGTTCCTGAACCGTGTGGATGAGATTGTGGTGTTCAACCAGCTGGAGAAGCAGGACATTCAGGAGATCGCCCGCCGGATGTTGAAGACTCTGAATAAGCGCCTGGCAGACCTGGATGTGCAAGCCACCTTTACGGACGCTGCGGTAGATGCGTTGGCCGATAAGGGCTTTGATAAGGTGTATGGCGCACGGCCCTTGCGCCGAGCCATTCAGACCCAAATTGAGGACCCGCTGTCCGAGCTGCTGCTGGAGGATAAGATCCACGACACGGTGACGGTGGACTATAAGGACGGTGCGTTTACCTTTGATTCGCCGGCCGATAAAGACAAACAAGAACAGCCTGCGGCTCCTGCTGCGGACTGATCCGAGCAACACAAAAGCCCCTTACGGCTAACGCCGTAAGGGGCAATTTTTTATATTGCGGTTTGTTTTTAATCCTGCGGCGGCGCAGGGGATCTGCGGCTGCATTTCTCCTGCAGCTTGAGAATATAATAGAACGCCACAGCGGCTGCTACCATACCGGTGACCATACCGAATGTGACCAACATGGTGGTGGTACCGTTCTTGGTGAACAGGGCGCGATCGCCGCCCACCAGCCCGGCCATGGTGTAGTACAGCGGGCCGCCGGGCAGCAAGGGAATGATGCCCGGGATCAGGTAAGTATTGGACGGCGCCTTAAGCACCCGTGCCATGGCTACGGACCAGAAGTACACCACTGCCGTGGCCACCACATTGGCGGCAAACACATTGCCCCACAGGTGGAAGCACAGCAGATACACACCCCAGCCCAGGGCGCCGCCAAAGGTGGCAGCCGCCACATTGCGTTCGCTGACCCGGAAGTAAATGGAAAAGCCCAGGGTGCCGATGGCGCCCATGAGAATTTGAATGAGTGCTGCTTTCATACCGTTGCACCTCCCATCACCAGGAACGCCAGAGCGTAGCCTCCGGCAATGGCCAGTGCCACCAGCACCGCCTCAATCAGTCTGTACAGTCCGGTGACAATATCCCGGTTGAACATCTCCTTAATGGCGTTCACTAAAAGCAGACCGGGGATCAGTAACATAATGTCGCCGATCATAATTTTGTCTGCCTGGTGACCTAAGCCCAGGCGGGTGAGCCCCAGCGCCAGCAGCCCGGAGACGAACCCGGCCACAAAGGTGTAGATCACATTGTGGATCTGCCGCAGCTTCAAATGATAATCCATCAGGTAGATCACAATGGCAATGGCGGCTGCGGCCAGCCCGTCCTTCAGATCACCGCCGTAAAAGACGGAGAAACCGCCGGCTGCCAGCATATAGCCCAGGCACTTGATCACCGGTTTGGGCTTGCCTTTTTTGTACTGGCGGATCTGCCGGGTCAGGTCCTCTACATCCGGCACCTGGGCGCAAATGCGGCGGGAGAAGGCATTAAGCTCCTCTAACCGACCCAGGTCCGTGCCGTAACTTTGCACCCGCACAGATTGGGTGTAGTGGTTGCCGTCCTTGTCCCGAATGGTGGCCACGATCAGGCTGGTGACGGCGTAGATCTCGCAGTCGGTAAAGCCGTAGGCAATGCAAATGCGCCGCACGGTGTCCTCCACACGCTTGACCTCGGCACCGGTTTCTACCAGGCGGCGCCCAATCTCCAGCGCATCCTCTAAGAACAGCTCACAGCTGTGTTTGTCCATGGTGTCGATCATACAAAGCCCCCTCTATGGGTATTATCGCAAAAATGCCCGCTCCGGTCAATAGATATTGGCAAAAAGGCGAAAATGTGGCGCAACCAAGGGAAATGCAACCGCCAGTTGCGAAGATTTTTTCAAATGTAAAGCAGAGTATGTTGCCGCAACCGACCAAAATGGGTATGATGAGAGTGTCCTCAGGGAAAAGCCCGGGACACCAACACAGTCAGCAAGATCCCGCAGCGGATCTCCGCAATACAATTTGAAAACACCGTGACTAAAGGAGATGCACAAATATGAAAATCACAAGAACCGAACACTTCGACATTCAAAGAAAGATTGTTGCCAATATGACCACCGAGAGCTGGGAGCAGATCCCCCATGTGGCTTATGTATATGAGGCGGATGTAACCGACCTGATGACCGAGTTTAAGAAACTGCGCTCTACCAGCAAAACCAAGATCACCCTGAATACGGTTTTGATGAAAGCCATCATTGAGGGGTTGAAAGCGGCGCCGGTGATGAACAGCCACCTAAGCTACAACCGCAAGCTGGTGCGCGGCGAGCTGAAGACATTTGAGGACATTAACATTTCTATGCCCATGCTGCTGCCGGACGGTAGAATGATGACCGTCAACCTGCGGGACTTCCAGAACAAATCCCTGCTGGCTATGACCGATTACATTGCCGATGTGACCCGCAGAGCAGAGAACACTAACCTGAACGAAGTGATGTTTGATGTGTCCTTGGACAACACCATTACCGGACTGAAGCAGGGGAAAGTAAAACAGACCGTTAGTCGGCTGATCGGCTCTAAGACCGGCAAGCACAAGGTGCACACGCTCCACGGCGCTGCCAAGAAAGCTTATTACAGCATTCCGGAGAAAGACCGCCTGACTAAGAAAGATATTGAGCAGGGCACCGTGACCATTTCTAACCTGGGCTCTTTGTACAGAGGACAGAGCGGCTACGGCACCCTGATCGAGATTGTGCCGCCCCAGGTGTGCGCATTCGCCCTGGGCGCTGTGCAGGATAAGCCGGTGGTGGTCACCGATAAGTTCGGCAACAAGACCATTGAGGCTCGCCAGATCTTGCCCATCACCGTGGTATTTGACCACCGTGCGCTGGACTTCGGCGATGTGATCCCCTTCCTGAAGAAGATGGACAGCATCTTTGCACACCCTCAGGTGATCCAGGCGTGGAAAGGCCAGGAGCGCGTAAAGGCCGTTATAGCTACCGAGGGCGAGGGCGTGGCCTAAGTGTGCTGAAAGCATAAAGAGCGGTTCCGCTGCGGCAGGACCGCTCTTGCACTTTTTGCCCGCCTTTGGTACAATGGCGGGGGTGTGAATATGAACAGAAAAGTAGATTTTTGGTGTGGTGTGTGCATCGCTTTGCTGGCAGTATGCACCGCTTGCTTTTCCCTGATTTATGTAAAAAGCCATCATGCGGTCTGTTTTTCGCTGGCGATTACATGCGGCACCTTTACTTATCACACGGCCATGCGCTTTGCCATGGGCTGGGTCGTCGGCCGACACCGGGTGCCGGTGAATCCGCAAGGGCGCTGGTTTCGCCCACATCCCTGGGAGCCGGGGCTGTATGCGCACCTGGGGGTCAAGCGGTGGAAGCACCGGGTGCCCTCCTATAAGCCCTATGATATGCACGGCGATCTGCAAGCGGTGGTAATGCAGATGTGCCGCAACGAGCTGGCACACGAAGTGATGGCGACTCTGAGTTTTGTGCCCCTGTTGTTTTGTCTGTTTTGCGATGATCCGGTGGCAAACCTGCCGGTGTTTCTCATCACCTCTGTATTGGCGGCTGTGGCGGATTTAATACCGGTGATCCTCCAGCGTTACAACCGGCCGCGGCTGCAACGGCTGTTGCGGCGCCGCGGGCAAAAGGCGGGGAGAAAATAAAAAATTTTACGGCAGACACTTTTTGTAGTCTGTCGTATTTTTTATTTTGGCAACTGGTCATACCACGAACCAACTATCCAAAAACAAAAACATTTTATCTAAAAAATAACCGCCCAATGTGGGCAAAACGGAAAAAAAACACCGGGGCATTGTGAATGGATTGACAATCTTTGGCGTTCATATTATATTATACATAATATATGCGAAATACGGAGAGGTGTTTATGGAAGCGTATAAAGTCATTGAGATCAAAAAAAGCGTGTTTGAGAGTAACGACCGGGAGGCGGAGAAACTTCGGGCCGAGCTGAAAGCAGAAAAGACCTTTTTGGTGAATCTGATGTCCTCCCCGGGCAGCGGCAAGACCACCACCCTGCGGGGCATTATCGGCCGCTTGCAGCAGGAGATGCGCATCGGTGTAATGGAGGCGGATATTGACTCGGATGTGGACGCCAAAACCATTGCAGAGACCGGGGTGCGTGCCATTCAGCTGCATACCGGCGGTATGTGCCATCTGGACGCGGGCATGACCCGCCAGGGGGTGGAGAACCTGGGTACGGCGGATCTGGATCTGGTGTTCTTGGAGAATGTGGGCAATTTGGTGTGCCCTGCCGAGTTTGACACCGGCGCTGCCAAAAATATGATGATCCTGTCTGTGCCGGAGGGGGACGACAAGCCTCTAAAGTACCCGCTGATGTTTACCGTGTCCGATGTGGTGCTCATCAACAAGATAGACACAAAGAGCGTGTTTGACTTTGACGATCAGGCGGTACAGGAGCGGATCTTAAAGTTGAACCCGCAGGCTAAGATCTTTTTTATCTCTGCCAAGACCGGCGAGGGTATGGATGCAGTGTGCGATTGGCTGCGGCAGCAAGTTCGGGACTGGAACGCATAAGTACGGGGGGAGAAGACGATGGCTGAAGAGAGAGAATTGATCCTCAAACTTGGTCAAAAAATCACGGACCGGATCGGTCACAAGGTGACGGTAGAGGATCCGGAGTATTACGGCTTGGCCTGCGTGGTCACGGACGAGATGGCAGAGATCGCACTGAAGATGAAGGTACGCAAGCCCATGACCCTGGACCAGGTGGCAAAAGCCACCGGCAAGAGCAAGAATTATCTGGAGCCGCTGCTGCAAGAGATGAGCAGCATTGGCCTGTTGGAGTATAATTGGGAGAACCCCAGCCGCACCAAGCAGTATGTGCTGCCCATGTTCGTACCCGGCAGCGCCGAGTTCTTTAATATGAAAAAGGATCAGATCGACGCCCACCCGGAGTTGGCCAAGTTCTTTGAGCGTATGACCTTCTTACCGCTGGAGAAGATCACCGCCATGGTGCCCCCCGGCGGTGCCGGTATCGGTATGCATGTGATCCCGGTGGAAAAGGCCATTGAGACGGAAAATCAATCTGTCGATGTGGAGCATATTTCCCACTGGTTGAAGAAATATGAGGGCAAGTATGCCGCCGGTCCCTGCTCCTGCCGTATGAGCCGCGCCAAGCTGGGCGAGGGCTGCGGCGATGATGCCGAGGACTGGTGCATCGGCGTAGGCGATATGGCGGACTATTTGGTAGAGACCAACAAAGGCCATTATGTGACCTACGATCAGGTGCTGGAGATCTTGCAGCGTGCCGAGGACAACGGCTTTGTGCACCAGATCACCAACATTGACGGTGAGAACAAGATCTTTGCCATCTGCAACTGCAATGTGAATATTTGCAATGCCTTGCGGACTTCTCAGTTGTTTAATACGCCCAATATGTCCCGCTCCGCGTACATTGCCAAGGTGGACAAGGCGCAGTGTGTGGCCTGCGGTCGTTGTGTGGAGTATTGCCCCGCCGGTGCGGTGAAGCTGGGTCAAAAGCTGTGCACCAAGGACGGCGGCACGGTGACCTATCCCCGACAGGCGTTGCCGGATAAAATCAAGTGGGGCCCGGAAAAGTGGAGCCCGGATTACCGGGACAAGAACCGAATCAACTGCTACGACGCCGGCACGGCGCCCTGTAAGACCGCTTGCCCGGCCCATATTGCCGTGCAGGGGTACTTAAAGCTGGCAGCCCAGGGTCGCTACAAGGACGCTCTGGCGCTGATCAAAAAAGAAAATCCGTTTCCTGCCGTTTGCGGTCATGTGTGCAACCGCCGGTGTGAGGACGCCTGCACCCGTGGCACCATTGACCGTGCGGTGGCGATTGATGAAGTGAAGAAGTTTATCGCCCATCAGGATCTGATTGCCGAGCACCGCTATGTGGCGCCCAAGGTGATCCCCTCTAACAAGGGCGGCTTTGCTGAGAAGATCGCCATTATCGGCGGCGGCCCGGCCGGCCTGTCCTGCGCCTATTATTTGGCAGAGAAGGGCTATACCCCCACTGTGTTTGAGAAGAACGAGAAGCCCGGCGGTATGTTGGTGTACGGTATTCCGTCTTACAAGTTAGAAAAAGATGTAGTGGCTGCAGAGATTGATGTGATCCGTGAAATGGGTGTAGACATTCGCTGCGGCGTTGAAGTGGGCAAGGATATTACCTTGGACGAATTGCGCGCCCAGGGCTACAAGGCCTTTTATATCGCTATTGGTTGCCAGGGCGGCCGCAAGGCGGGTATTCCCGGTGAGGACGCCCAGGGCGTAATGACCGCTGTGGACTTTCTGCGCACCGTTGGCGGCAACCCGGATTACCCGGTAGAGGGTGAAGTGGTTGTAGTTGGCGGCGGCAATGTGGCGATTGATGTGGCCCGTTCCTCCGTGCGCTGCGGTGCAAACAGCGTGTCTATGTTCTGCCTGGAGAGCCGGGACGCTATGCCTGCCTCGGTTGAAGAGGTGGAAGAAGCCCGGGTTGAGGGCGTAGATGTGAACTGCGGCTGGGGTCCCAAGGAGATCTTGACGGAGAACGGCAAGGTCACCGGTATTGTGTTTAAGAAGTGCCTGTCCGTGCTGGACGAGAATGGCCGCTTTGCCCCGGTTTATGACGAGAACCAGACCAAGACCGTGGCGTGCAGCCATGTGTACCTGAGCATTGGCCAGGCGATTGAATGGGGTCACCTGCTGGACGGCTCCAAGGTGGAGCTGGGTCGCGGCAACGGCGCTGTGGCAGACAGCCTGACCTATCAGACGGCACAGAAAGATATTTTTGTGGGCGGCGATGTATACACCGGCCCCAAGTTTGCCATTGACGCCATTGCAGCGGGCAAGGAGGGCGCCGTGTCCATTCACCGATTCGTGCAGCCCAACACCAGCCTGACCATCGGCCGTAACCGCCGGGACTTTATTGCGCTGGATAAGGAGAATATCTCCGTGGCCCAGTACGATACCGGCGACCGCCAGGTGCCCGGCGTGGACAAGAGCATTGACCAAAAGCATTCCTTTAGAGACGCACATCTGACCTATACAGAGGCCCAGGTGAAGGCGGAGACCGCTCGCTGCTTAGGCTGCGGCGCCTCTGTGGTGGATCCCAATAAGTGCATCGGCTGCGGCGTGTGTACCACCAAGTGCGCCTTTGACGCCATTCACCTGCACCGGGAGCTGCCGGCAGCCAGCAAGATGGTGCGCTCGGAGGATAAGATGAAGAGCATTTTGCCTTATATGCTGAAACGCGAGATCAAAATTCGCTTTAACAAGGAGTAAGTATGCACGAGTTGGGCATCGTATTCCATATTATTGATACTGTGGAGCAGGTGGGGCGTGAGAACGGGGTAACGCAGGTGCGCTGCGTTACGCTGGATGTGGGTCAGGTGTCCGGAATTGAGGATCCCTATTTGATGGACTGCTGGCGCTGGGCGGCGGATCGATCGGAGATGCTGCGAGGCGCCCGGTTGCAGATTGAGACGGTGCATGCCGTCACCCTGTGCGACGCCTGCGGCAAGACCTATGATACTGTGCCCCAGGGGCGCACCTGCCCCTATTGTGGCAGCGGGGACACCCACTTGTTGCAAGGCAATGCATGCAGTATACGAGAAATTGAGGCGCGATAGAGAATGCACGAGTTGAGTATTGTGTATGAGCTGTACCGCACGGTGACCCAGCTGGCCGCAGAGGCCGGGCTGCACCGGGTGGAAGCGGTGCGCCTGCAAGTGGGGGAGCTGTCCGGTGTGGAGGGCCCGTACCTGCGGGAGTGCTGGAATGCTGTGGTGCGAGATACGCCACTTCGTTCTACCCGGTTGGAGCTGGAGCACCTGCCGGCTATTGCCATGTGTGCGCATTGTGCCCGCTTGTATGCTCATTTGGCCTGTGCCCGCACTTGCCCCCGTTGCGGTAGCCACGATCATCTCATTTTGTCCGGCCGCCAATTCCTCATCGACCGGATCGAGGGGTATTAAAAATCAGCCGACGACCGTGCGTCTGTTCGCGCAGTCGTCGGCTTTTATTTGTTTTTTGAATTGACGGTTGGTGGTGTGGAGGCCGATTGCGCATTGACAGCAGGGGAAAAGACGACCCGGACCGGTGTGCCGGAGCGGCAATACTTTGCAGCAAACTATAAATAGGCAAATAAAAAAACAGATACACGTCGGTGTATCTGTTCTTTTTATGCTTATTTGGGTGGGTTATTCTTCGTTTTCGCGGATTTCTTTCAATTGGGGTTGCAAAACGGCCAGCTTTTTCTTGGACAGGTTGTAGCCGAATCCCAGCAAAATCGCCAATAGAGTCAGGGTAATGGCCGGTACAAGGGTGGAAATGTCATAGAGCTTATTGAGCACATCCTCCGGCAGTGCCGTGTTGTTGGCAGAAGCGGTGCTATCGTAGTGGATCACCGCCAAAAGGGCATTGAGTCCAACACCGGCCAGGGTTTGCCCCAGCTTTCTGGCAAAGGAGACAACCGCATAGGCGGTACCTTCCTCTCGACGATGGGTGCGAATCTCGTGGTAGTCAATCACGTCCATCACCAGCGCCCACACCTCCAGTACCAGGAAGGTCTGGCCCAGGCCGGAGAAGAAGGTGAACACCAAAAATACATAGGGATTGTCGGTTTTGATAAAGAACAGAATAAAGCTGACCAGTGCCGCAAAGCCCATACCAAAGGCGCAAAGCTCTTTTTTGCCGAACTTGTCGATCAGCTTGTTCATAATAGGAATTAAGATGGCCATGGGCAAGTAGGTGCAGATGGTCACCAGTGCGTACAGCTGCGCGCTGTGGTAGTAGTCCGCAAACAGGTACTGATAGGTGGCTTGATAATAGAACTGAAACGCGATCAGCAGCATGGACACCAGGCAAAGCATCACAAACGGTCTGTTCTTTGCCAGGTCGCCAATCGCCTTAAAGGCGTTGTAGTCGCCTTTTTTCTTTTGAATCGGTGCGATCCTCTCCTTGGTCAGCTTGTAGTGACCGAAGAAAATCACAATGGAAAGAATGGCCAGGATCAAAACGCCGATGGTCAGTTTGTTGCCGTTCAGCGTTTGAATTTTGGTGCCGTCGGCGGCGATGGTGGTGTTGTATACCAGCATGGGAAAGAGAATGGTGCTCGGCAAGCCGCCGAGGCCGGCGCCGATGGAACGCCACATGGACAGGGAGGAGCGTTCTTTCTCGTCATCGGTGACCACGGAGGCCAGCGAGCCGTAAGGAATGTTGACGCAGGTGTACATCATACCGTACAGAATGTAGGTGATGTAGGCAAACAGCAGGTATTTGGCCTCGCTCAAATTGGGAATGACCGTAAACATCAGCACCGCAGACATCGCCAGCGGAATGGAAAACCAAAATACATACGGGCGGAATTTGCCTTGCTTGGTGGGCTTTCTGGAGTCAATGAACGCGCCCCAAATGGGGTCGTTGATGGCGTCCCAAAGCCGTGCCACCAAAATCAAAACCACGATCTTGGCAGGCTGAATGTGCAGCACATCGGTGTAAAACTTGTTTTGAAATGCACCGATCAGTGAGAAGGTCAAAAGGCCGCCCATATCGCCCATGGCGTAGCCGATCTTGTCCTTAAACTTTATGCCGTGTGTTAAACTCTTTTCGCTCATAAAAATCCCCCTTCATTTGTGAAAAGATATTGAATGAAAACCAATTGCAAATCCGTGGGCAGCGCACAAAAATATAGCGCGTTTTCCCTTGCCGGCAGGGTACTTAAACAGGAAGTGCAAATCAGCGTGTGGTTTGCTAAGTGAATGGATCGTATATATATCCCTTTCCTTACGAATGAACACGGTTCATTATGTTACTATCATACAATGCACGCCCCCGGTTGTCAATAAAAACAGGGGCTCCTGCATTGACATCCTCGGTGGGTTCGGGTAAAATAAAAGCACAGACGGTTGTTGCCGCTCAAAAAGAGAAATCTGTTCCCATTCCGAACACAGTCATCCAGCCCTTGTATAAGTCTATGCAGGGGCGATTTTGGTTTTTAGGCAAGGAGGAGTTATGCGAGCGAACATAAGCTATATGCTGAAAAACTGGATCGCCTGGGATAAGAAAAGCCCGGTGTACTTTCTGATCCGGGTGCCGGCACTGGTATTCCAGCCCATTGTTACCGCCTATATACCCAAGGCGATGATCGATTGTATCGAAAAGGGCGTTACCACCCGGCAACTGATTTTGGTGGTGGCGTTGCTGAGCCTGCTGCTGACCATTACCATTTGGCTGGATCCGTTTATGAAGGAGCTGATCCTGGGCGGTGCCCGGATCGTGCGCATGCGCTATGCGGTGGCTGCATTTGAAAAAAATCTCAGTACCGACTATGCCAATATAGAAAATCTGGAAATGCGCGAGAAGCAAAAGCGCGCAGAAGTTTTTTATAACGGACGGTATGCAGGCGGTTCAAACTTTATAAGCACGCTGAATTTGTTTTTCGTTGCGGTGGTGGGTGTTGTTGCGTCCGGCGTACTCATCTACAAGATCAATATTTGGATGATTTTGCTGATTATTGCCACCTGCGGCGCCCAGTTTTGTTTGCAAAGAGCGCTGACGAAGAAACAGCGGCAAAACTTGGATCAACGCACGGAGCCTGCGGCGAAGTTCGATTATTTTTATAAGCTGTGCAAGGATGGTACGGCGGCAAAGGATATTCAGCTTTACAATATGGGCGATTATTTTATTCGGGCGCTTGCCGCCTCCCTTTGCAGAATTGAAAAAATCTATGCCCGGTATACCCACACCTGCGTATCGTTTAATGGCATTACCGCTTTGCTCAGCGCCGTGCGCCAGGCCATTGCCTACATTTACCTTGCGTATTTGACCGGCAAGGGTGCGCTCAGTGTGTCCGATTTTATCTTCTATTTCGGCATCATTACCGGCTTTTCCAACTGGGTGCTCCATTTGGGCTTTGCGGTCAATCAGATTGAGATGTGCTGCAAGGAGTGCCAGGCATACAGAGAGTATATTGCGTTTGCGGATCATGCAGAGGAGGGGGAGCGGCTGACCTCCAAATCCGTTGATCGGGTGGTGTTTGAGCATGTGTCCTTTCAGTACCCCTCTGCCGACGCACCTACGCTGAAGCATATTGACCTTACATTCAAAAATGGCGAAAAGATTGCCATTGTGGGGGAGAACGGCGCAGGCAAAACCACCTTTATCAAGCTGCTGTGCGGCCTGTATGCGCCCACCGGCGGTCGCATTCTGTTAAACGGCAAAGATACTGCCACCATTGCAAAGAACAGCTATTTCGATTTGTTTTCGGCCATTTTTCAGGACTATTATTTCTTACCCATGACCATTCAGCAAAACATAACGGCAAGCCTTGACTATGATCGGGAAAAATTTGACCTGGCGTTGCAGAAAGCGGAAATGTATGACAAGGTGTATGCCTTGCCAAAGGGCGCAGATACGCTAATGGACAGGAATGTGTATAAGGATGCGGTGGATTTTTCCGGCGGTGAAAAGCAAAAGTTGTTGCTTGCCAAGGCTATGTACAAGGACGCGCCGATTTTGATTTTGGACGAGCCCACGGCGGCGCTGGACCCGATTGCCGAAAATCAGCTGTACTTAAAATACAGTGAGCTGACCGATGGCAAACTCTCTTTCTTTATTTCCCACCGGCTGTCTTCCACCCGTTTTTGCGACCGGATTTTGTTCATGTCCGGTGGCCAAATCACCGAGATGGGCACCCACGAGGAACTGATGGCCAAAAAGGGCGCATATTACAAAATGTTTCAGGTGCAAAGCTACTATTACAGAGAACAGGGGGTGGCTGTGCATGCGTAACTTTAAGATGATAGGTAAGATGTATCGGGAGATTGCCGGCCTGGACAAAGGTATTCTGCCTGTGGACTTCTTCTGTGCGATTTTGACCGGCGCCAAGCCCTTTGTGAACATTTGGTTCACTGCCAAGATCATCGGTATGATGACCGCCGGTGCGGACTTTAAGGGGCTTTTGGCCTATATTCTTGCGGCTGTGGCGCTTAATTTTGTGCTGGATTACGCAGGTGGGTTTTTATCTGACCTATACGATGTTAAATCCGACCTGCTGTTTAGCAGAGAAAATTTCAAAATGGCGGAAAAGCTGTTTCGTATGGATTATGAAAAGCTGGAGGACAACACATTCAGAAAGACGATCCATAAGCACGAGGAGGCGGGCGCCAGCCGGTGGGCGCGGTTTTCGTACTTTATGTGGACCAGCCAGGTGTTTGTTAAGGGCGTGTTTACGGTGGCGGTGTCTGTGGTGATGATCCTGCCGCTTTTGAAAATCGGTTTTACCAAAACCGGCAATTCATTTTTTGAAAGACCTGTCTTTCTGATCCTGCTGATTGTCACTCTGATTGTTATGGCGGCGGTTATGGCGTTGATTGCCGTGCGGATGAACAAGTCGTACCTGGCTGCAAACGAGGCGTATGCCACGCTGGATCGTCTGTTCTATTCGCTGATTGACCTGTTTGCCGATTATAAAACCGGTAAGGAGATACGCCTATACAAAGAGCAGCACTTGATCGGCAAGATCGCAACGGAAAAGATTCTTACTGACGGCGAAAAAACGCTGAAGCAAATTTCCATGCGCACCGCAAAAACCAGCTCCATCGTTGCGGTGATGGGTGCCTTTGTTGCGTTTGGCGTGTATGTTTTTATCGGGGTCAAGGGCAATTTGGGGCTGTTTGACATTGGTGCGCTGGTGATGTACTGCGGTGCTTTTATGCAGATCGTAAACGGTGTTATGCTCATCGCTAACACGCTGGGCAAGCTGGCGGAGATCTTGCCGCTGGCTCGGATTTATTTTGAGATTATAGAGTGCACAGACAGCAAGCAATACGGTACCCGGACCCTGGACGGTGACCGATTTGAGATCGAGTTCAAAAATGTGTCGTTCAAATATCCGGGCGCAAATCAATATGCCCTGGAGAATGTGAGCATTAAAATTGAGAACGGCAGCCATCTGGCCGTGGTGGGCAGGAACGGCAGCGGCAAAACCACCTTTATCAAGCTGATGTGCCGCCTGTATGATGTGACCGACGGCGAAATTCTCATCAACGGCGAAAACATTCAGGCCTACACCAAGGAGAGTATTACCGCACTTTATTCCGTAGTGTTCCAGGATTTCAAAATCTTCTCTGTGCCCCTGAGAGATACGGTTTGTGCCGGTTCCGCTTTTGACCGGGACAAGCTGTATACCTGCCTGGAAAATGCCAATATTAAGGAGAGAGTGGAATGCCTGCCCCATCAGGAAAACACTTATCTTTATAAGGATTTGGACAAGGGCGGCGTAGAGATCTCCGGCGGCGAGGCACAAAAGCTGGCCCTTGCCAGAGCGCTCTATAAGGATGCGCCGGTGGTGGTGCTGGACGAACCTACGGCGGCGCTGGATCCGATTGCGGAGAACGAGATTTACAGCCGTTTCAATTCCTTTGTGCAAAGCAAAACGGCCATTTACATTTCGCATCGGCTGTCCAGCTGCGTCTTTTGCGATACCATCGCCGTGTTTGATCACGCAAGGCTGGTGGAAAGCGGCACGCACACAGCGCTTTTGGCTGCCGACGGCCAATATGCAGCGCTTTGGAATGCGCAGGCAAAGTATTATGTGTAGCCTGCAGCAGCACAACAATGCCGCTCCCGGCGAAAACGAAAAAATGAAGGAAAAAGCAAAAAAACAGACATCCGTGTGGATGTCTGTTTTTTCTTGCAAAATGCGGCAGCGGTTTTGTCTTTAAAGATCCGGCAATTCGATCGGGTCTCTTTTGCCGTCATCCCCGCCGGTGCCACCGGATGTTGTGATGACATCTTCAAGGTGAAAAACATTCAATTCTGTTTGCGGCTTGAGATATTTTTCTTTCATATCCGTTCCTCCTTTCGCTTTGCAATTGCGTATATCTATCTTAAATTCAGTATAGCAGAATTGCAAAAGGAAAACAAGATCGCTACGCAAGTAATATTCAAAATATGCTTATAAAAAGGCTTTCTTCTGCAGAGGATTTGTTGACATCCGTCCAAAAATGTGATTTGATATACACAGAGCGCTTTTGTATTGTAAAGACAGTCGGGGCGCGCACAAAACAGTGTCAGATTGCAAAATGACATTTTGCGACAATATTATGCTTTTGACGGCAGGAGGAGATTTTTATGAATAAAAAGAATGTAGGTATAGCTTTCGGCGCGCTTTGTGGGCTGGCAGCTTTAACTGCAACGGCAGCGGAAATATTCTATGATATCTCAATCAACACGAAATCACCTATCCATATGAGCAAACTCAACAACTTGGTTCAAAAAGCCACGAATACTGCCGGCAATGAAGAGGAAGCAAGTGCAAAATACAGCGGTATGACAGGCACGCCGGAAATCAAAGAATGGTATGCTACACACGGCGAGGATGTGTATATTCTGTCTGATTCGCTGCGCCTGCACGGAAAACGGTTCAAAAATACCGGCACAAAATATGTTCTCGTATGCCACGGCTACACAAGCAAGGCCAAGCATATGGCCGGATTTGTTCATAAATTTTACACCCTTGGTTATAATGTTTTGGCAGTAGATGCAAGAGCCCACGGCGACAGCGAGGGAACAAAAATCGGTATGGGCTGGCCGGAGCGTATGGATATCATAAAGTGGATAAACCGGATCCTTTCATGGGAGCCGAACGCCCGGATCGTTCTGCACGGTGTATCCATGGGGGCGGCAACGGTTTTGATGGCGTCAGGTGAAGATTTACCCGAAAATGTGAAGGCTGTTATTGCAGATTGCGGCTACACGTCAGAATGGGATGAGTTCCAACGGGAGGCGGATACCCTGCATATTCCGTGGTTCCCTGTGCTCAACGCCACATCGGTGTTGTCCAAGGTGCGTGACGGGTATGATTTTAAGCAGGCCAGCGCCCTTGCACAGGTGAAAAAGAGCCGCATACCAACGCTGTTTATTCACGGCTCGTCGGATGAACTTGTGCCGTACAGTATGTTGGGCGAATTGTATGCGGCTGCAGCCTGCGAAAAAGAGGAGCTTACCGTAGAAGGCGCAGGCCATGCGCTCTCGTCTTCTGTTGCGCCCACGCTGTATTGGCGTACAGTTGAGGATTTTATCGCAAAGTATTTAGATAGGTAAGCTAAATTTATTTGCCATTTATGCGGCAATGTGTAAATATAAACGCCCGGGAGAAGCGGTTGGTTATGGAGGGCGTGCCGGCGTTTGGCGCTATGATCGTCTCCGATTTGGCAGGTGAAGGACCGCACAGGCAGAGCCTTAAAGGGCGGTGTGGACTACAATGTGTCTTATCCCAAGGGCATGAAAAATGTGGGCAAATACACGGTTAAGGTTACCTTTAAGGAGAATTACAGCGGCAGCAAGTCCCTGACTTATAGCATTAACCCCAAGGGTACCGGCGTATCTAAGGTTACTGCCGCTAAGAAAGGCTTTAAGGTCACTTGGAAAAAGCAGAAAACCCAGACCACAGGTTATCAAGTGCAGTACGGTACAGACAAGAACTTTAAGAAAAACAACAAGACCGTTACCATCAGCAAGAACAGCACCACCTCTAAGAGCGTGGGCAAGCTGAAGGCAAAGAAAAAGTATTATGTTCGTGTACGCACTTACAAAACCGTCAAATTCGGCGGCAAGCGTGTGAAACTGTATTCCGGTTGGAGCAAGGCCAAGAGCGTGACCACTAAGAAATAATGAAACAAGCAGGCGGTTGTTACCGCCTGCTTTCCTTTTTTTATTTCGCAATCAGCGTTTTATTTTTTAAGACAATGCTGACTCAATGAATGCAACGATTCTATTATATTTAGAATTTTCTATTTTATAATAAACAGGATTTCCTTTATGACAGATATCAAAATAAAAATAATCTTTTTTTAGTGTAATATCCAAAGAATTTTTATCGAGATTTAATGCCTGACCATCTGCAAAAATGAGTCTCAATTTATATTCTCCATTATCAGACATAAGTGATTTTTCACTTTCTAATCCCTTATCATAATCACTTAAATAACTGTTAATATCATCAATTTTATTTTCATTACATCCTTTAATGGTGTTTACTATCGAAGTAATTACTTCCTTGTCTGTTATAGTGCCTTTCAATAAAGGGCGAATGTCCCGATCCGTAATATTTTCTTCTTCCGGCAATTCAATCGTATAATCATAGAATTCATCTTGCCAAATCTCAATACCAATAATTTCATTATTGCCTTTTGCTGTGTATAAATTTAATAAATCTTCGATCGTATAGTCGGTAGTTAAACCATTCAAGTAGAATATATAATATTCATTATCGGTCTGAACTATAATTAAATGATCACTTTTTGCATATTTATAAACCAACGCTTTATAAAATTTATTGTTTTCGGCTTCTTCAACAGTCATTGGTACATAATTTGACAAGTCATTCGTAAGATTAAAATAATCAAGCGTACATACTAAATCGCCTATTTCTGATTGCTTTAATTCAATAGTATTATTCTTATCCGCTTTCGCATCTCCAAAATAATACTGCGAATAAATCTTATTATCAATAATAATTTTTTGCGGATATTTAGTGTCTTCAATTTTAATTTTTATCGTCCTATTATCAGTAGAAAAGCCCTTATTATTTGTTGATGAATTCTGTGTAGCTTCAATAGCATCAGAAGAATTATGATTTAAATATTTAACTGTTGATATTGAGGTTACAAGTATCATAAAACAAGCAGCAAATGATAAAGAAGCAACTTTCTTTTTTCTTTGAATTTGATTATGTTTTGAAATTTCTGATTTAACACCCGCTAATGTTTTTTTATACAAATCATCCGGTAATTTTAATTGATTATTATATTCGGTATAATTCATAATATACTACTCCTTTTCAAGATAGGTTTTCATTTTACTTTTCGCTCGTAACAAATGAGACTTTACGGTATTCTCATTGCTTTTCATTATTTTTGCTATATTTTTTATTGGAATTTGTTCATAATAAAACAGATAAATTACAAGTCTTTGATTTGCGGTTAATCTTATCATAGCTTCTTCTAAATCTAAATGATTGGTTGTTGCTTTTTCAAATTTATTATCCACAATTTTAATTGTATCATCTAATTCCAAATTTTGACGTGATTTTGAACGAAGAACATTTTTACTCAAATTTGCTGTTACTGTAAGAATCCAAGCTTTTTCATGATCCTCATCGTTAAATGTTTTATTAGAGATAAAATATTTAATAAATACCTCCTGCACAATATCCTCAGCATCATCTTTATTCAAAAGAAAATTGTATGCTGTTCTAAAAACGATACCGGCATACTTTTGATATAAATCATCAAAACGCTGATTGTCGAATTCAATTATGGACATATAATTCATCACCTCCTATAAATGAAACACATATTGACTAAAAAAAGTTGCAAAATTTTTTATATGTATACTGCAATTTTTTAGTATGGGTATGTGTTTACATTATAAACGCAATTCATTACAAAATAGTTATATGAAATTTGGAGTAATGCAAATGAAAACTATTAAAATTATATTAACTTGACCTAATATGAATTGCAAGTAAAAAGCGATCTGATTATTACAGATCGCTTTGGCTTTTTGATGGATAAACAATATAAAAGGTAGAAAATAAGAAAGGCACCGTGAAAAATCACGGTGCCAAAAGAATTGATATTCTTTTTAGTGTAAGACTATGAATTAATCATCACACCAACCATAACAAAACCATTCTAAATCAGCGACATTGTCTATATAGTCTTTGTTGTGCTTTTTAGACTTTGCCATATTTGCCTGATTTGCTTTGTAGGCTTTGTTGTTTGGATTGTTTTGGTTAGCATAATCATCCAAATGCTTTTGTGTATGCGTTTTCGATGATACACCTTTTTTCTTATTTGCCATAGTCTGCTCCTTTCTCCGTAGAACGAAGTGAAAACAAACAACATAATAATGCATTAGAATAACCGCTCACCGAGGAGCTTTTTTAAGTCCTTTGGGGTAATTAATACGAACAATAAATAATAAACACCATTCAATGCAACTATTACTATCTACGGTTGTCGGAGTAATTATCAAAAAAGTATGTTCGCTGATTTATTGATAATTAACATACTCAATATATCACAAAATTCTAAAAATATCAATATCATAAACACAAGCAAAAATAGGGGAAAATAAATAAAAAAAGAGCTGAATTTTCAGCTCTTTTTTTGTGGCAGAGGTATAAGAACCTGAACGCAAGCGTTCAGAACCTTGTTACTCGCTTTGCTCGTAATAACGATTCAAACCTTAAATGACGGAGTCAGAGGCTCGCAATCTTTTTTCAAAACTGCCTATTTAAGCCATTTTTCAGACTTTGCGTCTCTCAAAAATCTCTCAGGATTTTATTTTTGCTCAGCACGGCAAATTCGTATGAGGAATTGCGAACCTTACACTGAGGTGTCGAAAGAAGTTCTAAATCCACATTATCTTTTACAGTAGGGTAGTGCACCGTTTGGTGACGAAGAATATAAAAGCTCTTCATTTAATTTCACAAACAAAGTGTCATATATGGCGGCAAATAAATACCTAACTTAAACATAATAAGCCTCTCCTTTAATTACACTCCTATTTGTTTTCAAACCAAATATCCATTTTGCTTGACTGAGCTTGTCTTTTGTATTCTGTTTGATTTGATGTGCGGGCAGTCCGTTCGGTGTCAGTTGGTTTTTGGGAAATTTGCCGAGGCTGCTTATTGTTTTGCTGTGCTTGATTTTGAACACTATTCTCTGACGAAGGCGAAGGTGCTTTGTCAAATGTTCTGAGTATTTCTTCAATTTCTTTTTCTTGTTCGTCCATTTGATTTCTCCTTGTTCGATTTTGATTCAACGCTGAAAAGCATTGTGTTGCTGCAGGGCTTGTGATAAAGGTTTTAAGCGTTAAAAACCACCAGATGCAAATCGCTGTTGTATGCAAAGAAAATCCGCAAAAGGCCAAAGAAAAAAGCAGAAAGCAAGGATAAAAAAGAATCCCGATAACATTGAAACGGCAGATGAGAAATCATCTGTCGTTTGTTTTTATCTCTTCAGAAAAGATTCCACCGGTAGAACCGGGGGGGTTCATCAATTGCTAAGCAGTCAAAAGGAGTCAAGACATAAAATCTTGACTCCTTTACTCTTTAGTCGTTCCAATCAGGTGGAGTGACAATCGGTTCATCGCCGCCACCGGATGTCGTAATTACATCAACGGCAGCAAACTTTTGAATGTCTGAATCAGGTTTGATATACTTTTCCTTCATCTTAATACCTCCTTAATTATTTCATATCTAAAATTAAACTGATATGCCGATTATTTGCCTGCATAGGCTTTTGCGGAATTGCCGTAACGCATCATTGCGTCTGTAACTGCTTTTAACTTTGTATCAGTAACAGTTGCGGCATAGGATTCCACACTGTACTTAAGTGTATAGCTGACTTGCTCATCGCCTTTGTATGCAGTGATAAATACTTCATCACTCATTTGATTTGCATAAACACCGTCAAAATAGAAATACCAATAACCGTCTTTGCCTTTTTCAAAATTATCCGGATTTTCGGCATAGGTATATGTCAATGTTCTTGAACCTATTTTTACTTTGAATGAAAGGTCATCAAGAGTAACATTGGTCATATTCAGCGGTATTGCAATTTCAACCGAATTATTCAGCCTTAATGCCGTACCAAACTTTACAAGCCTGTTTTCGCAGGTTTCATAGCTTGCATTCTTTATATTTGTTAAATTCAAATCAGCCGTGCTGCGAAGTGCTTTTTGCTCATCCGTAAGTATATCGGTAAGCAAATTATCGGTTTTATAGTTTTGATATACCTGACAAGCCTCGCCGTAATATACCAAATCCACCAGTAAAGTTTTAAGCTTTGCAGAAGATGTAGGCTTATTTAGCGTTGACTTAATATAGTCGATTGCACTGTATTTATAAGCATTACCGTTATATGTTACACCGTCTTTGACACCATAGAATGTAATACTTACATCATCACCTAAAGCCTGCGGTGAAATACCCGTATAATCAAATATGCAATAAACAATTGAATTTGAAGTTAATGTTTTACCAGACGGATATACTTTTTCGGTTTTACCGTTTCGGGTAAACTCGGCATACACTTCGTCATAATAATCGACTACATCTTTGGTAATGTAAGTTGCAAGGGTGATACTGCTTTCAAGCGACAATGCATTACCTCTGCGACGAAGAAGAGCTGTATTCGGTGCCTCTTTTGTTTCACTTTCACCACAAGCGGAGCAAGTACGAGTCTGCGTGCCGTCTTTATAATCACTTGATGAATTATAAACAGCATCATTATTGTATTTCCAAGCAGACCAAGTGTGAGTGTGTTCTTCGTTTTTATTTTTGTAATAATATGTAACAACCGTTCCGTCCGAAACAATAGGCTTATTCAAGCCGTCAACCTTTATAAATTCATAATCATAAAGTGTTTTTGCCGGTGTTAAATCAAGCTTTGTGCCGTATGGCACGGTAAATGTTCCGCCGGCAGTGTTTGGAATTTCAGAGCCGTCCTCAAATTTATACTGAATTGAAACGGTTGTGTAGCGCTGTGTTTCCGTATTGTCGTCAGCAAGCACATTTCCGTTTTCATCGAGCACCTGAAATGCCACGGTATCGCCGCTCTTAAGCTGTGCATCAGACGGAATTTGATAGATAAGCGAGCAACTCTTTAAGCCTGAATTAAAGTCGCTTTTGATGTGATCCAAAGCACCGAGCGGCCAGAAATTTGCCTTATCATTCCAAACAGGAATGTCAAAGGTTTGTACTGTTTGAAGCGGATTTCCCGATGAATCGGTCGCAACGCTTCCGTCGGAGTGCTTAATCCACATTTTGAATTTTAATTGTCGTGCATTTTTATCTGAAATGTTTTGAATAACAGTTCTAAGCTCGATTTTTTTACCGTTCATATTAGTATTAAATCTGCTTTTGCTGTTGCCGCTCAAAAGTCGGTCATTGCGATTATATGTGTAATTATAATATGAACTTGTTTCAAGGTCGGTAAAATCAGACGGCTTTGAATAAGCACCCGTATATTCCTTAACCTCGGGAGTTGCAACATAAAGGTCTACATCCTTAACAAGCTGAGACATTCGCTTGAAGCCCTGCAAACGGCAAACCTCACAGAATTGATAGTTTGTGTCTCTCATTATGCACTCATAACTTGAAACAAGCATTTTTGAGCCGTAAGCATTGCGGCAGGTATATGTGTTTCTAAAACCTAAAAGCTGTCGCCATTTTATCTTTTCCGGGTCTTCAACCGAGGAAAGATTGAGTGATTTAAGCTCCTTATCGTCAAGCAAATATCCGCCGCTGTATTCATCACCGAGACCGAGCAAACCGTGTCCAAACTCGTGTGCAAAAGTTTTTGACGCACGATAGCTGTCTGATGGCGAAATGAAATAATGGAAACCGTATTCACGGTTATTATAAGCACCGCCGAAATCATTTGTTGTATTTACAACCATAGCGAACTGGGCAATATAATCGTGAACATAATAATAAGGCTCATATTCCGAACCGGACGGAATTGTGTTTGGATCACACTTTTTTTTGATATGAGCATCGTGAATTTTCTCGATAAATTCAGGACCGATACATCTCTCAAAAATATGATTTTTCCACTGACTTCCGTGGAGATTATTAGAAATAACAGGCGAATTATATTTGTCGACTATAACATCAAAGAAGGTGCTTCCACCATTGTCAAAAGTCGATTCGGAAGCTGTGCAAAGAGCGTAAACATTGAATCTGTCGGCATAACTGCGATACGGTTCATATTTCATAGCGTCCTGCCAAAGTCGTTTGACATCATTGATGAATTTGCCCTGCTGACTTTTTGTGTATCCCTCGCCGCAAACGACAACAACCATATTTTCCGTGTCGCTGCGTGTTTTTTGGATGGTATAAACCGGGATGGTAGGATTAGAATATTTTCTGTCATTTGAATACCACGGGCCGAGGGTGAGCTGAATGCTTTGCTCGGTGCTGACATTCCAATCGGGATTTGCGTCCTCGGCAGGTTCCGAAATTGTATAATCATCCTCTTGTTTGTTTGGAGCAGAGCCGATATAAGGACTGCTTTGTGAGCCGCTGCCGGAAGTTGTAACAAAATATTCGGAATCGAGATAAAATGCAGGTCTTACGCCCAAATCGGAATACCACGGAGCATAACGACCGACCTGACCCGATGAACTGATATAACGCATATCGTGATTGCAATCGGTAACAGGAGTGCGAAGCCAATAAGGCCAAGCCATACCGTCATTATTATACGCAACATAATAACCTTTGAGATTTTTCCACACGGCATTAGCCTGCTTTACATCAAGAAGAAAAACCTTTTCGGTTGTAGTTTCAAAATATGAACTGTCGTAGTTTGCCACCGCTTCCGAAATATCGGTGTAGTATAACAAATCCGAATTTGCGTCTCCATCAACTATGCCCTTGTTGTATTCGGGATGAGAAACGAGAGAACGCTGGGTAACGGTTTTCATTGCCGCAATTTCAGATTTTGAAAAAGCGTTGAGAAAACCCGCTTTTTCGTTGTACGCTCCCACACCGCTTACATATCCGTCTTTCGGAGGGTTGCCGCAAAGCCAATCGACTTTGCCTGCCTCTGCGGTTGAATTTAACCAAGAACGCATATTGCTGTCTTTCCAATAGTTAGAACCGTAATCATCACGCTTATAGCTTCTGCTGTGCGATTTTGAACTGCTGTTGTCATTTGTTTTGGCATCATATGCAAGGGTGTCAATAATTCTGTCTGCAAGCATAAGCGGTCCGTTATCGTCAATGCTTACACATCGCCAAAGAATTGAGGCATTGTTATACGTGCCCATTTTAACATAGTCACCGACTTTAATATCCGGCTTTGATGCCGCCTGAACGCTCATCGGCAAAATTGAGATTGCCATGCACAATGCCAACAATATTGCTGTTATTTTTTTCGTCATTAAGTCACTTCCTTTATAAGCGATATATTTGCTTTTATTATATCATAAGGAATAATGTGTGTCAACGAAAATTCTGTTAATTCTTTGTCAATTTTGCAGCCGGTACATTTAATATTATACGAAGAAGAAAATCTTATCAAATATGCAAAAAGGCTTCTGACCAAAACAGGGCAGAAGCCTTAAAAATTATGCGATTTTTAGGTTTAGTTGCAAGCCAAGGGGGACTATTTCATCTGCCCGAAAACATGTTTTTGAAAAAAGTGTTGCAAAAGCGGTTGAACACAAAGATTTTCATATCCGATAAGCCTGAATTTTGCGGCGCAATCGGTGCGGGATTGTTTGCCGTTGACAGCGACAGATTGTTGGAAAGGCTCGAATGTAACGCCTTGAACATAAACCCGAAAAATCTTGTGATTTTAATCGGAACGAATGACATCGGCATAGGAGTTCCGACCGAGTACACCTTGAAAAATATAAAAGAAATTTTGCAAAGAACGCAGACACTTTGCTCGAATACCGCCGTAAAAAGCAGTATTCGGGCATAAAAAAAGCCTCGAAACACGAATGTTCCGAGGATGGCAGCAGGTTCAAAATTGAATCCGAATGTAATCGGATCACCGTTAAACTTGCATTTTATGTTAATCCACGAATAACTTTCTCTGATAAGTCTTAAGTCTGCTGAATAATATTCAGCCATACCTTCAAGTACATATTCAAGAATTATGCTTTTTGAGCCTTCGCTAATGTTTTCGTTAGCGGATATAATCTTAACTCCGTTTATTCTATTGTCCATTTTTTACGGACTTGTTCAAATCGAATTCCATCCTTTTTGTATGTCTTGTCACTTTTAGGCTTGTATGAGAATTTTAAGAAATGTTTTTTAAAATCTTTGATTTCTTAACAGTGCTTACGGTTGCCTGAATGATCGGACCGGAGAGCAAAACGGTGGCAATTGTGCAAATTCCGAATTTACCGCCGAGCAAAACGCCGATAATTACCATTATAATATCAAGAACCATTCGTACGATTTTGATTTTCCAACCGTTTTTTTCGGCAAGCGAAAATGTGACTGCTTCATATGAGCCCCTGCCGAAATCAGCGGCGGAGTAAAGCCCCGTTCCGAACGAAAATATAGAAATGCCAAGCAGCATTATAACAAAATTAACCGCTTTAATATCTGTATAATGCTGAATTTTGGTGAATACATCCACGAAAAAACTGTAAATGATTTGGTAAAGAATTGTGCCGACATTGATTTGCTTTCTGTCATAGAAAAAGGCAAAAATTATCATTGCCACAGCCACAACAAACGACGATGTGCCGATTGACATACCTGTCACATTCGTCAGCCCTTGCCACAATATCGCAAGTGTTGCGCCGCCGAAACCTGCGCCTATTGCAAGCGTAATTCCGTATGCGGATATTATTGATCCGATAACGATCAGCAGCGTTTTTGTTGCATATTTTTTAAATTTCATATGATCACCTGCAAAAAAATAAGACTGTAAACTCTGCTGTTGTGTTCAGAAACAGCAAAATTTATAGTCTTCATCATCCGAGACAGCTTCATTTTTTTGATTATACACCTGAGCTTTTATGAAGTCAACGGTTATAGATATGATTTTCTGTATTCGCTCGGAGTTTTTCTCATTTCAATTCGTGTTACGATTTTGATTTGAGCGATGTCTCTCAAAAGTCTCAGTCATAAATGCCCTAAATCGCACTAAAATGACTTTGGAATTTTGAAATTTGCTGTCTCTTAGAATCTCTCAAAGATTCTCACAAGATTTTGAGGCAAAGAAAAAGTGCCTGAATACCGCCATAAAGGTAGTATTCGGGCATAAAAATAGGCTGAAAGTAAAACTTCCAGCCTTGTGGCAGATTATATCAACCTGTCAAGTCACGGTCGTATTTGCTTTGCAAATCTCCACCTTAAAGACTTGACAGACCGATGTTACTCGCTTTGCTCGTAATAAGTATTCTTTGAATCCTTAATTTCTTTTTGTAAAAGAAAAACGAGATACTCGCTTGAGTATCTCGTTCCTCTTTGGCAGAGGTATAAGGATTCGAACCTTAAATGACGGAGTCAGAGGCTCGCAATCTTTTTTGAAAACCGCCTATTTAAGCCATTTTTCAGACTTTGCGTCTCTCAAAAATCTCTCAGAATTTTATTTTTGCTTAGAACCGCAAATTCGTATGAGGAATTGCGAACCTTACACTGAGGTGTATAAAAGTACTTATGAATTTCTCGTAACTAATCTTCACGATAATAAAATAACAACCTTACAGTTAATTATATTATAAATCAATTATGTCTTTCCAATTTTGCGGAGCTTTAAAATTTGGCTTTTTTGTATTTGATTTGTTTCTCTCGATAATTTTTGCAATATAAAATCGATATCTTCAACAAGAGAAGAAAATTCATATTCATTAAGTAAATATTTTAGAAATATTATCACATCAAACAAATTAGAGGTGGCAGAATTATTAGTGTATAAGTTAAAATACTTATGAATCATTGTTGTTTTTAATCGAGATGCAAAATAGAATTTCAATTAAATACTTACTCATACCGACACCTTTCTACACAATCAGAAATTCATTCTCTTGCTCTATATATCTGCAAAAGATAAATATACCGCAAATAATTTCTGGTAGGAAACCGCAAGTATCTTCCACAATCCATCCTTTTGAAATGCCATTGTGCATGATGCGGAGAACCTCAGAATTGGCGTTGTTTATCAAAGAGTAATTCTGGCTATTGTGCATAGTCAAAAGATATTCTTCGCCGTTCAAAACAATATTGGCGTGGTCAACTCTTGGCATTCTGTAAATCGGCCAGCCCACCACATCGGGATCATCACCATCTGCATATCCGGGATGGGCAGAACCAAGCAATCGGTTTTCGCTGTCAGTTAGAATATATTCTCGGTTTCTTACATCACCGGAACTGGCTTTTTCTTCATCGAGATAACGGATATCTGCCGTTAAAAGCAGATCGTCGGCGACGCTGAGAATCTTTTTTTGCGAACTAAGCAACGCACTTTTTATTCTCGCCAAAGCAAGTTGCGGTTCATTTTTATAAAGAACTCCTGCCTTTATCGTGTATTTCATAACTGCGTCTCCTTTCTTACAGAAGCGAATACAGGATGATTCCTGCAACACCTGAGCCTGCCATAACCCATAGCGGATTTGGTTTCCACTTTCTTAAAACAAAAAAGCCAATGGCAAAAATAATCACCGCAATTACATCTAAAGATGCCAAATCCTTAGGAAGCGTTCTCTGCCCATAAAACGCCATAATCAACAGTGAAATACCAGCCGATGCGATCATTGCAATGACCGCAGGACGAAGTCCTGCAAGTACACCCTGGACCATATTCAGTTTACGAAAACGATAATAAATATAGGCAAGAGTTATTACAATAACACAAGATGGAAACACACACCCAATGGTTGCGATAAGGGCTCCGGGCAATCCTGCGACTTGAGTCCCTACAAATGTCGCAGAGTTGATAGCTATGGGGCCGGGCGTCATTTCTGCGATGGTCATAATATCCGCAAATTGCGTCATTGTCAGCCAAGGATGAATATCAACCACTTGATTCTGAATCAATGGCATAGCGGCATAGCCTCCGCCAATACTGAATAGTCCAATTTGAAAAAAGCTCCAAAATAACTCAAGATATATCACCGTTTATCGCCTTCTTTCTGTACTTTTCCTTGATGCCATGTGTCCACCGCTCCGATTACACCACAGACAAGAATAATAATTATGATATTCACAGAGAAAAAGCGAACAGCAACAAAAGATCCGAGCATAACGATAACAGGCAATATTCGCTTTTTCTGAAAAATGGTTTTTGCCATATTGATTACAACATCGCAGATTACCGCTGCCACTCCGCAAAGCATTCCTGTCATCGCCATATTCACAATAGCATTATCTCGAAATGCCTTATAGAACATGGAAATGATTGAAATAATAATCAATGGCGGTAATACAGTTCCCAATACAGTAAGCATTGCGCCGGGGAAGCCTGCTACATGATAACCTACCAAAATGGAAGCATTTACTGCTATTGCACCCGGAGCAGACTGAGCGATTGCGGTTAGATCCAGCATCTCATCTTCTTCAATCCAACCAAGCTTCTCAACAAATTCCTTTCGCATCAAGGGAATAATTACGAAGCCACCACCAAAAGTGCAGGCACTCAACTTGAAGGTGGAAAAAAATAATTTCTTGTATTTTTGCAAGTTGTTCACGTCCAAAACCCGTCCTTTCTTTGTTTGTTAACATTATATCACTTGACTTCTAATAATTAAAATAATATAATTTAACAGAAATAATAAGTAATTTGTTATAAGGAGAGCTTTATGACGATACGACACATGGTAATTTTTCGTTCTGTATGTGAAAATGGATATAATTCAACAAAAGCAGCTGAAGTTTTGCATATGACACAACCGGCAGTCAGCCTTGCCATTAAGGAGCTGGAACAATATTACGGCGTACACCTGTTTGACAGAATCGGCAGAAGATTACAGATCACCGATGCGGGGCAGCATTTTCTGCAATATGCGATTCATATTTCCGACTTATTTTCAGATATGGAAACAGTTCTGCGTGATTGGGACTCCAAGGGTATTCTTCGTATAGGAGCAAGCATTACCATCGGTTCGCAGTTTTTACCGAGTTATGTGAAGGCATTCTCTAAGATTTGTCCTGGAATTGATGTAAGAGTTACGGTTGAACAAACTGAGCGTCTGGAACAAAAAATATTGGCTAATGAGTTGGATTGTGCGTTGATTGAAGGTGTTGCGCATGATACAAATATTGTGTCTGAAGCCTATATGGAAGACCATCTGAGCGTTATTTGTGGGGCTGACAAAGGTTGGACACAGGGACAAAATATAACCATAGAAGAATTTGAAAAGCAACGTTTCTTGTTGAGAGAAAAAGGTAGCGGCACAAGAGATGTCTTTGACAGGATAATTGCCCAAGCAGGCATTCATGTTGTTCCTGCATGGGAAGCTATGAGTACGACAGCGTTGGTCAATGCTACCATAAATGGACTTGGCATTTCCGTTTTGCCGCATCGAATGGTTTTGCCTGCATTGAAACAGGGATTGCTTTGTACAGTCAAAGTGCAGGATTTAATTTTTAGCAGGAATTTCTATATAATATATCATAAGGACAAATTTCTGACCGCTTCCGCCAAGCAGTTTATTTCGCTCTGTAAAAACTATGAAGCTGATTATCCGTTGCCATGTTATAACGGGTTATATGAATAATGTGAATGAGCCGCAGTTCAAAAAGGACTGCGGCTCTTGTAGTTAATCCAATGGTTTGTATTCGGTTATGGTTTTCAGATAGGTTTCGGGATTGCCGTTCAAGATAAGGTCTGCATATCAAATCGGGTCATTGTAGATCAGATAGTCCAGCTCTGAGCGCTCGTACCTAAAAAAGCGCGCACATTTCCCTCTAATACTTTACTACCATACTATATATATATCTGCTAACAATTTTCCCGGGATGCCAGTGTTGTAAAACAGGTCTGTTGGAAGCTGAACAATCAGATTGCATTTCTAACAAATTCTAATCAATGATTATAATATTACAATTTTAATTATATCGTTGAAAAAGCATAATATCAATAAATAGCAATTGTCCCAAAAAGCGAACTGTTACAAACAAAAATTCGATAACAATATCAAAAAGGGATCTACCTTTGCATTTTTGATGGATAAACAATATAAAAGGGCAAACTTAAAAGAGAGGGCTTAAAGTTTTATTACTTTAAGCCCTCATTATTTTTTGAAATGTCTCTCAAATTTTTTGCTCATTTCAATTCGTGTTACGATTTTAATTTGAGCGATGTCTCTCAAAAGTCTCAGTCATAAATGCCCTAAATCGCACTAAAATGACTTTGGGTTTTTGAAATTTGCTGTCTCTTAGAATCTCTCAAAAGCTCTCACAATATTTGAAGCAAAGAAAAAATTCCCAAATACCGCCGTAAAAAGCAGTATTCGGGCATAAAAAAGCCTCGGAACACGAATGTTCCGAGGTGTTGGCAGAGGTATAAGGATTCGAACCTTAAATGACGGAGTCAGAGTCCGGAGTGTTACCGTTACACTATACCTCTATATTCAGTTGACAAAGCGGTTTCGCATTGCTGAATAATATTAGCACATTCGGAAGAGGTTGTCAAGAAAAAATGAGAATTTCTCAGCAAAAAATTCGGATCATCGCAGCGGCGACGATCCGCTGCGTTTGTAAATGGCAAATTCTTTGCGCATTGAGGCGGCTTTTGGCGCAGTGCCTTGCATAACCGCCGGATTTTCGCTATACTGAAACAGGAAATACCGGCGGGCAGTGGAATCTTTATTTTTGCAGCGCGGCCAGCTCTTTTTTCATAGCAGAGAGGAGCACCTTGTTGTCTTTGCCGTTTGAGGTGATTATCACATCGCAGGTATAGTCTGCGGCGCGTATATAAAACTCCTGCTGGAAGCGGCCGGTGCGCAGCTGGAGAGCGCCGGTGCGCTGGGCGCAAATGTCCGTGTACTTCATGGCCAGACTGGTCTTTATGTCCGAGCGGGTGTATTCGCCGCCGCGGATGGTGGGTTTGGCGTCGAAAAACGCCGTAGCATTCTGCTGCTCCTCAGAGGTCAGGCGCAGGGTGTACTGCACGGTGCCGGTGTCGTATTCATCTGTGCGGGTGTAGTTGCCGTCCGCCTTTTGTAGGCTTTCCTCTACCAAGGCACTGTCCACCGTGGACGGAAAGTTGGAGGCGATCATCACCTGGGCAGGCGGAAAGTTGTTGTCTGCCGTGTAGTAAACGGCAAAGTACGCCACACTGCCGGCCAAGAGCAGCAGCGGGATCAGCAGAAAAATGCGCTTGCCAAGTTTTAAGAACCAAACGGTCAGCCCAATGGCTGCCAGAACAAGAACCGCAAAAACCACAAAAAATACATTGCAAATCATAAACAGACCTCGTTTGCAAGAGTAACTCTTATTATATCTTGCTTTGTCTTGTAGGTCAACAGTAGTTGGAGGATCGGTCATGAATGTGCAGGTCAACGGCGTGATATTATACTATGAAAAGCAGGGCAGCGGGCCGCCGCTGGTGCTGCTCCACGGCAATGGGGAGGATGGACGCATTTTTGACCGTACCGCAGAAGTATTGGCCCCTCATTACACCGTCTACACCATTGACAGCCGCTGCCACGGCAAAAGCAGCCGCAATGTGCCCCTAAGTTATGACTTAATGGCGGCAGACGTGCTGGCATTTTCAAAAGCATTAAAGTTGGAAAAGCCGGTGATCTGCGGTTTTTCGGATGGGGGAATCGTGGCGCTGCTGGCAGCAATCCGGGCGCCGGAATTGCCCGGTGCGCTGATCGCCTGCGGCGCCAATACCGCCCCGGCAGGGCTGAAGTGGCCGGTGCGCCTGGGTATGGCGCTTCGTTACCTGGTGTGCCGGGAACCGCGGACCAAAATGATGCTCTGTCAGCCCCAGATCTCCCCGGCTATGTTAGGGCGTATTCAGGTGCCTACACTGGTGTTGTGCGGCGCCCACGATATGATCCGCCCGGCAGACAGCCGCGCTATTGCCGCCGCCATTCCCGGCGCCCGGTTGCAAGAATTGCCCCATGAGGGCCACGGTACCTATATCGTCCACAGTCCTAAACTGGCCCACCTGGTGCTGGCATTTCTGCGATCCCTGTGAAGTGCCCCCCTGCCTGCGACGGGAATGGATAAGGATTGCGATTGATTTTAGGCGTAAAACAGCAGCCATCGGCTTTTGGTCGATGGCTGCTGCTTTTTTATATTATTGATTTTGCTTTTTGGCTTTATGCTTTTTAATGACTTTTACCAGTACAATGATAACCGCGGTCAGCGCCGCCAGGCCGGCAATGCCGCCGCACAGTGCGGGAATAAAAACACTCTTATATTCATAATAGCCATGCTCTCGGATATAGGGGTTCTTCACTGTATAATCCATCAGCTTGTCGGCGGGAATCACCTGGGTTTGGAACGTAGTCAGGTTGCTTTCATCCAGGTCAATGGTGCGCACACCCCGGTAATTGCCGTAGCTGTAAAAGGTGACGGCAGGCGCAGCCAACAGGCGAATGCCTTTATATGTACCGGCGTAGTCGTTCACATGGTCGTGGCCAAAGATCGCGCCTAAAATATCGCCCTGCTTGACCCAACTGTCCAGCTGGCCGTCATTGGCTGTATTGGCGGGGCAGGGACCCTCGTTCAGGTGGCCGGCGTCGATGTAATCCGGGTTGGTCACATAATACTGTTTGGTATGGTTGGCGTTGCCTCGCACGGCGCCTTTGGTACCCTTGGATACTTCGGTAAACATATTGTACACCTCCGGCACCACAATATGCTGGAACAGCAGAGAGGGGACGGGCTTGCCGCCGTTCTCCGCCTTTAAGGCGTTAGAGGTACGCTCGTACCAGTCGATCTGATCCTTGTGCACATAGCCGTAGCCGCCGCCCTCGCTTTCGTCCGTATAAGGATTGGAGTCCATAAACCACAGATTAAAGACGGTTTTGTTCGCGGCGGTGTTGAGAATGGGCAGGTTGTAGTTGCCCACGCCGGTCATTTCCTCACCGTCCACCGCCATACAGTATTCGTAGGCTTGGAACCAGGCCATCAGTTGCTTTTTGGCCTGCTCTTCGGTCATGCCGTTTTGCTCGTCACACAGCCCCTCGTGGTCATGGTTGCCGAACACCAGGGCAAAGGGGATCTTGCGGTCGTTAATGGCTTTGCCCACAATATCCACCGCCGCCTTGGTCTCCTCCGGGGTGACCCCCTTCCACCAACCGGCAATGTTGTCACCGGTCAGGGCGATAAAGTCCGGCTTCGTTTGGTCAATGGCGTTATTCATCAGGTCCACGGTGGCCTGCTGGGGGGTGTTGGTGTCTTGAATATCGGATAAGATTAAAATTTTGAATTTGCCGTTTTTGAATTGCAGGGGTGCGCCGGCCGTGTTGTTCGCAGCCAGTGCCGTAAAGGGCAGGGTGCCCAAAATCAGCAGGGCGGTCAATAGGGCTGTCAGGGTGTTACGCAGGGTTTTCATCTTTAGGTTCCTCCTTATCTGCTTTCTTTTTCTTTTTGAATTTGGCCAGCAACTTTTCCGCCTTGGCCCACTCGGCCTCCGCCTTGTCGGCGTCCGCTTCCAGTCGCTCTTCCATATTGTAGTTCATAATATTGCAGCCGCACTTTGGGCATTCCGGCTTTAAGTAGAATACGCTTAGCTTGGCACCGCACTTGGGGCATTTGTTTTCCATAAGCTCCTCCTTATTCTGCGTCTGCGGCAGCGCCGGTCAGGTTTTCTCTCCGCTGTGCCAGCTCCCGGTGGATGGTGTCCAGCTTTTCGCCCTCTAGGTCGTAGAAAATAAACGGGATCAGGGACAACAGATTCAGCACGGCGGGAATGATGGTCACAATGGCCCAAAGCAGAAAACGGGTATTCAACTCGCCGCCCTCCGGCAGCACCATATCCTGGTTCACCTGTTGCAGTCCGATCACCGGGATCAGCGCTGCGGACACGGCGGTGGCCAAAGAGCCGGTGAGCTTACTGACGAAAGTGAGCAGAGAGAAAGAGGTGCCTTCGCTGCGCTCCTTGGTTTTCCATTCCATATAGTCCACCGTGTCGCCGATCATTTTGGTGGGGATCACCATTTTTATGCTGCTTATGGCGGAGTTAAACACGCCCCACACCATCATCAGCGGCACGATCACCCGAGGATCACGATACCAGTGGGCGCCGATCAGGAAGATGGCGCTGGATACCACAGCCTTGACGATCACCGCACGAATGACGATCTGCTTGGAGGTCCAGCGCCGTTCCAGCGCCGGAATAAAGGTATAGGCCAAAAATCCGGTAATAGTGCCGGGAATACCCGCCACAATGGACAGACTGGCGCTGCCCAGGGTAAAGAGATAAAAATACTGGGTAAAGGCGTCTGCAATGCTCTCCACCGTGCCCAGCACATTGGAGCACACGATCAGCAGCAGCGGCTTGTTCTTTACCAGGCACTTAAAGCAGTCGGAGATTTTTGGCTCCTCGCTTTGCTGCATCACCCGCTCTTTGGTGCACAGTCCGGCCAGGGAGAACAGTCCCATACCGAATGTGCCGGCCACAATGCCCAAGATAAAGAACAGCTGCCGCATATCCATGCCGATCTTGCCGCTCTTTTGCAGGTCAATGAAGATGGAGATAACCGGACCCACCAGGCCGCCGATGGCACCGGAGATCAGGCGGGCCGAGGTAATGACCCGGCTGCGATCCTTGGGGTTCGGCGAGATGGCTGCCGACATTCCCCAAAAGGGAATATCACCAATGGTGTAAAAGAACTCCCAAATAAAATAGGTGATACACATGTAGACAATCTTGGCGGTGGTAGACTCCACCCCGCGCAAAAACTCCGCGCCGCCGAAAAAGAGAATGGTGGCGGCACCCAGCGGAATGGGTACAAATAGCAGATAAGGCCGCAGCTTACCGTAGCGGGTACGGGTCTTGTCTACAATGGTGCCCATGATCGGGTCGTTCATGGTGTCCCAGATCCCCATAAAGAAGATCATCAGCGACACGGCCTGGCCGGGTATGCCGAATACAGTGACCAGGAAAAAGGTCAGCTGCATACGCACCAAGTTATAGCCGATCACTTGGCCGCCGTTGGCAACGCCGTAGATCAAGGTTTCGCGAACGCCTACATAGCGTCGCTCTTTCAGTTCCGTTTGTTCCATAGCATATCCCCCTTCTTTTCATGAATGGAAACGGTTTGTATTCTTGCCCGCCACAGGCGGTAATTTATGCTTTGGGTGCCAGGCAGTTCTCTGTAAACCGCTCCAGCGCCAACTGATAGGCAGTAGGGTCGGTGTAGTAGCTCCTGGCGTGGACGGCTGCCGGTACGGTCAGCTTTGCCTTTTCCGTGGGGCAGGCGTTATAGAGTTGATCCCGCATAAAAAAAGGCACAAAGTCGTCCTTCTTGCCGTGGATAAACAGTACCGGCACCCGGGCTTTGGCTACCGCCGCAATCGGCGCAGCTTGGTGGAAGGAATAGCCGGCAAACAGCTTGCAGTATAGATTGCAAATGTGCAGAATGGGAAAGGGCGGCAGATGGAACGAGGTGCGCAGTTGGTAGCGGAATTCCGCCCAGGCGCTGGTGTAAGCGCAGTCGGCAATGATGCCTTTTACTTGCGCCGGGTTTACCTTGTCGCTCATCATCAACACTGTGGCACCGCCCATGGATACCCCAAGCAAAAAAACCGGCAGGTCCGGATAATGGATCTTTGCATAGTCCAGCCAAAGCAGGGTGTCTCGGCTCTCGTGGGTGCCATAGCCCATATATTTGCCGTCGCTTTCGCCGCAGCCCCGGTGATCCGGGAACAGCACCGTATAGCCTTTTTTATACAGATAAGGCGCCATAAGGGCAAATTCGCCGGTGCCGTTGCTGCGTGCGCCGTGGCAGGCGATCAGTAGGCGGCCGTTGGGCTTCTCCGGAGTCAGCACTTTGGCTGCCAGTCGTGCACCGTCCGGCGTGTGCAGTTCCACCGATCGGATCGGCAGTTGCGAAAAAGCTGCCACGGCAGCGTTGTTCTTTTTTTCATACGCGTCCGGCATGGCGTTGCCGGCAATGCGGTCTGTGATCCAGCGGGGTATGGACACGGTTTTGCGCCATACCAGTTGGTTAAAAATAAAGCCGCATACGAAAAACAGCAGCACCACCGCTGCGGCGGCAACTGCCAACAGGATACCGATTGCTTTCATATTTTTTCTCCATCAGCCGTTGTGCCGGCCCAGTAGGGCATGCGTGGCGAATTTTGCGCGTAAACGGCCAATGCCATCATAACTCATATTGCACAAAAAATCAAGTTGCTTACAATATATTTTGTATAAAATGTCAATACTCAGCCTGCGATTTGTGCACTTTGCTAAGTTTTTGATTGGCAATCCCAAACGGTTGTACGGCTTTACATAGTGGGATCTTTTGGGTGGCAAGTGGGAGAATTGCCATTGCTCTGTACGGGGAGGTATGGTATAGTGTAGATACTTGTAAAAACCCGGAGGGCGAAAGATGATTTTTTACTTAGAAGAAAATCGCATTTTTGTGCTGGAGACGGAGAACACCCACTATGTGTTCGGCATTGACTCGGCAGGGTATAATCGGCATTTGCACTGGGGTGCCAAGTGTGACCCGGCGGATTATGCTTTTACGGAGATCGGAGACGAAAACTCCAATCATTCCATGCTGGACGAATACCGACAGGAGCTGACTCCCTTTGGATCCACCGTGTACCGCACCTGTGACCTGAAGGCACAGTTTGCAGACGGCTGCCGGGAGGTGGCACTGCGCTACACCGGCTATCGGCTGGAGGACGATACCCTGCGCGTTGCGTTTGCGGACGCGTACTATCCCTTGCAGGTGCGCCTGGGCTACCAGGTGTATCCGGGGCTGGATATCATCAAGCGCTGGGTGGAGGTGGAGAACACCGGCTCCGCGCCGATTTCCTTTGAGCGGCTGTTTAGCGCCGGGTTTTCTTTGCCCGGTATGGATCCGTATACTTTTGAGAATACCAACGGTGCTTGGGGCGGTGAATTCCTGCCCTGCCGCACGGTGCTGGATGGGGGCAATTTGGTGTATGAGAGCCACCGTGGCGCGTCCAATCATAATCAGTCGCCGTATTTTATCGCCCACCGCGGTGCCACGGAGACCCGGGGCGCAGTGTACTTTGGCTCCTTGGCGTACAGCGGCAATTTTAAGGTAATTGCCGGGCGGGATCTGTACGGTATTACCCGGGTGAGTCTGGGTATGAACGACTTTGATTTTTCGCACACTTTAGAGCCGGGGGCGCACTTTGAGACCCCGCCGGTGTACTGCGGCAAGACGGAGGGATTGGGCGAAATGTCTCGCCAAATGAACCGCTTTTGCTTGGAACATCTGTTGCCGTCCCGATTCCGGGCAGAGACGCTGCCGGTGCTGTATAATTCTTGGGAGGCCACGGAATTTAATGTAAATGTGGCGGACCAGACCCGCTTGGCGGAGATTGCCGCGGGGATCGGAGTGGAGCTGTTTGTGATGGATGACGGCTGGTTCGGTGCCCGCAACAACGACCGTGCCGGGCTGGGGGACTGGTTTGTGAACCCGGCAAAGTTCCCGGGCGGCCTGGACGAACTGATCGGCAATGTAAACGCCCTGGGTATGGATTTCGGTCTGTGGGTGGAGCCGGAGATGGTGAACCCGGACAGCGACCTTTACCGTGCCCACCCGGACTGGACATATTACTTCCCACACCGTCACGCAGATGAGTTGCGCCATCAGCTGGTGCTGAATATGACCCGCAGCGATGTGCAGGCGTATATTTTAGATTGCCTGGATCGGCTGCTGACGGATCACAATATCCGCTATATCAAGTGGGATATGAACCGGCCGTTCTCCCAGGTTGGGGCGGAGAATTTGGCAGATCCCAAAATGTATTCTTATCTGCATACCATGGTAGTGTATCGGATCGTGGATGAACTGAAACGCCGTCACCCGGCGGTGCAGTTTGAAAGCTGTGCCTCCGGCGGCGGTCGGTGCGATTTAGGAGCCATCAGTCACTTTGACCAGGTGTGGACCAGCGATAATACAGACGGCATTGACCGGATGACCATACAAAAAGGCTATTCCATGCTCCACCCCATTAAGACTATGCGAGCGTGGGTAACGGATATTGCCGGGATCAACAAGCCCTGCTCCCTGGACTTCCGCTTCCATATCGCCATGCAGGGGGCGCTGGGCCTGGGCGGTAATTTGGAGAAGTACAGTCCGGAAGAGCTGGAGATCTGCCGCCGCAATGTGGCGCTGTATAAGGAGATCCGCTCGCTGGTGCAGTTCGGCGACCTGTATCGGATCCTGGATGCGGATCGGGACCAGGTGCTTTGCAATCAGTATGTCAGCCGGGACAAAATGCAGGCGGTTTTGTTCCTGAGTGCCCGGGGCACCCGGTTCTTTAAAAAGAAGATGAACCTGCGCTTTGCGGGCTTGGCGCCGGACAGAGCGTATGCTTTTACATTGGACGGCGTGGCGTATAAGAAAGGCGGCGCCTTCCTCATGGAAGTGGGTTTGCCCGTCTATGTGCGTGGTGCCGATTATAATCAAATCGTCCGCTTGACCGCAGTAGAATAAATAAAACACGGCAGGAACACCTGCCGTGTTTTACTTTATAGATTTGCGATCAGCCACCGGAGCATTTGTATGTTGGTCTCTGCCAATTCTGCATATTTATCGTGTGCACTGAAATAAGCAATACAGATGATCTGAATGGAATAGATCACATAGGGAACAGCGGCCATTTCCTGTTCGCTCAGTGCGCATACCCTGTGGTAGCCTTGGATCAGATCATGGAGTATCGTCTTCCATCTTTCTAAATGGCGCCCATTGCCAAAGCATTCGGATAGTATGGCAGTGGCACAATAACAAAGGTCAAAGATCCGTATGTTTACTTCTGTCAAGTCAAAATCAATGAAGCCTATAAATGTTTTGCCGTCGAAGATCATATTGGAGGGGTTCAGATCCCGATGGATCAGTTGCACCGGCAGCTGTGGGTACAACGCTTTGAACCCCTCTTTATATTGCGTGCAAAAGTCATTATTCAGATGGGCGATCTTTTGTACCTGTTCCAGATTTTCCATACTATCCCGGTACAGATTGGCCTGCTGAAAATCCTGCGGGTCATACAGGCTTAGTTTCTTGTGCAAGTCGGCAATCTTTTCGCCGATGATATAGGCGACAGTGGGGTCTTCAAAAACAGTGCGGCAGCAAAGCGGGGTGCCCTGCAGGCGTTTGGTCACCATAAAATAAAGTTCGCCCAGCTGTAAATAAGCGTCCGTATTATGCAATTTGACCACTTCATCAAACAGTATGGCTTTTTGGACCGCAGCTAAGTTAGTGGTGTATTTGATGATGTAGTCATCGCCCACATAGTAAGCATTTTCGTTTTGCCTGCCGGTGTTTTCACTTATGATCGGTTTTACGGCGCAGTTTTGCAACTCCCAATGGGACAGTATCTTTTGAATCTCGGTTTTTGACACCATAATATAGTCCTCCTGCAAAATGTTGATCCTATAGGGCTTGCTGCCGATATAGGTTTTTGTGAATGCTGACGGAGAACAACCGAATTCGCGTTGAAACGCTTTGTAAAATCCGGCGTATGTATCAAATCCAAAATCAAATGCAATATCTGTTTTCGGCTTTTTACTTTTCATCTCGTAAACGGCAAATAGCAGCCTTCTGCGCAGCAGATATGCTTTTGGTGTAACACCCAAGTACAACTTGAACAATCGTACCAAATGCACATAGGAATATCCGGCGACCCGGCTTAGATCCTCCGGCGTGATTTGGGATTTTATGTGCGCATCTATATAGTCGATGGCATTTTGAAGCAGTTGGCGGGTATCCACGGCCGTTCTCCTTTCTTCTCACTTGCAAGTGTATGGGTATTATACCATAAGGCGCGTCAAATACCTTTCCTGTGTGATCAAAAAAAGCAGTCGAGTCATCGACTGCTTTTTTGTATTTAGCTTTTAGTGCCAGCCGTCACAGTAGTCTTTGTTGTGGGCAATGTAGGCGTCGGTCAGGGCACAGGCCAGGGAATAGCTGTTTACCAGCGGGTGCAGGGTCAGGGCTTGCACGGCGGTGGCGCGGCTTTTCTCCCGAATGGCTTTGGAGGCCAGACGCTCGTAGTTCTTCACCCGGCGGATCAGCTCCAGATTTTGCTCGTCTACGGCGCCGATCCGATGGGGCGTGCAGCCCTTTGGCCCCACCTCACAGGTGACCTCCACTACATCGTCCGGTCGCAGGCCGTCTATGGCGTTGCCGTTTGGCACGCACAGGATCATGGGGCCGGTTTGGCCGCTTTGGGCGTTTTCTATGAATTTCAGCGCCACACCGGCGTAGCCGCCGTCGTCTTCTTCATAAATATTAAAGTGCCAGGGCTGGCTACGTTTCTCGCCGGTCTCGCTGGCCATATAACTGCCCTCTCGCATACCGTACCATTTATTGAATACCGCCAGGCAGCCTTCAAAGTCGTTTTCAATATCCATTTGGCTCAGCTGGGCGGTCATTTGCCGGTTGATATCCAAAATCTGTTCACCACGGGTCTGGGGCGCTTTCAGAATATTGGCCACCGCCTGTTCCCGGTAGTAGAAGTAGTAGAGATATTCGTTGAGCACCGCGCCCCGATCCCGTAGCAGTTCTTTGGAGAAGTAGCGCATATCGCTGTTCTTGTAGGCGTCATCGTTCTCGATCAGATCGTGCAGAATCTCTTTGCCGTTTATGGTGATGCTTTTGAAGTAGGACAGGTGGTTGAGCCCGTACACCTCGCCGGTAATGTTCGCCGGGTTCGCCCCGTACAGCAGGGCAAAGGAGCGGAGCATGCCGGAGGGCGCGTCGCAAATGCCGTAGGTAAAATCGTAGCCCATATCCCGCAGGGTTTGGGACACGACCCCGGCCGGATTTGTAAAGTTGAATACCTTTACATTCGGCTTCGCATATTTCTTAATCAGTTCGCAGTAGGCAGCCAGCGCCGGTACGCTGCGCATGGCAAAGGACAGCCCGGCAGCGCCGGTGGTTTCTTGCCCCAGTACCCCGTGATCCAGGGCAATGCGCTCGTCCTTGGCACGCATTTCATCCTGCCCCACCCGAATGGTGGTGATTACATAGTCCGCGTCCTGTGCCGCTTCCACCGGGTCGGCAGTGAGGGAAAAGCGCATTTCCGGGCACAGCAGGCGCGCCACATGCGCCGCCATACCGCCGTAGATGCGCAGCTTTTCCTCGTCATTGTCCATAAAACACAGTTCGTCGATCCCCAGCCGCTTTGCCTTTTGGGCAATGCTTTTTGCCAGGAACATGGAGCGCACACCGCCTCCGCCAAGTACCGTGATCTTCATAGAACCCCTCCTGTATTCCCGCGCGCTCGCGCCAAATTTCCAATCTTATAGTACCCAATTCACCGCCCCTTTGTCAAGATGCAATCTCCGCTCTTCCAAACCCGGGCATACAAAAACGCACAGACAAACTGCCTGTGCGTTTTTTGGTTCCACTCCTGCAAATTGTGCAGTATTACAGCTTCTCCAGCAAGGGGAGCAGATCCGGTAGGCGGTGGATCTGGTATTCTACGGTGCCGTCGGTGGGGAGGGGCAGGCGGTTCGGGTTGTACCAGCAGGTGTGCATACCGGCGATTTTGCCGCCCAGCATATCGGAGGTCAGACTGTCGCCCAGCATCAGGCTCTCGCTGCGCTTTACGCCCGGCAGGCTGGCAAAGCAAGCGTCGAAAAAGCCCAGTTGGGGCTTATTGGCGCCTAGGTACTCGGAGATAAACACCCGGTCCAGCAGAGGCAAAATGCCGCTGCTTTTCAGCCGCCCTTCCTGTACCCAGCCGGTGCCGTTGGAGGCCAGACACAGGGTGTAGCGCCCATGGAGGGCGGAGAGCAGTTCTTCTGCTCCGGGGAGAAAAAAGTGGCGGCTGCTCAGCCGTTCCATATAGTAGTGGTTCACTTCCTCCCGATCCAGGTCGCTGCCCAGGTGAGTCAGCAGCAGGTCAAAGCGGCGGTAGCCGATCTCCGATCGTTGCACTTTGCCTTGCTCCAGCAACTTCCACTGGGCGTCGTTACCGGCACTGTACAGAGCCAAAATCTCATCTGAATAGGGCAGGGTGTAGTGGCGCATGGTTTCCTCCAGTGCCACTTGTTCTGCCTGCTGAAAGCTGAACAGCGTATCGTCTAAATCTAAAAAAATCGTGGTGATCATAGCGAGCTCCTTTGGCTCCAGTATAGCACAGCTGCCGCAGGGTGTGCAAGTCCCAAAAAACGGACGGCAGCTTGTATGCAGACACATTTTATGGTATGCTTTTTACCAAGGAGGTAGAGGAATGGATGCAATCAATTTGATTTTATTTGCGGTGCTTTTTGTGCTGCAGGTGGCGATCATTATTCTGCTGCTGCGCCGCCGCAGTGGGGATGCAGGGCGCCAAACGGAGCTGCTGGCGCGGCAGCTGCAAGCCCAGGACAATGAGCGCCGTGCCCAAATAGAGCGGTTGGAAGCGGCAGTGCAGACTCTGCGGGAGGATAACTACCGTCAGCAGGTGAAGCTGCTGGAGCTGGTCCAGAACCAAAGCGACAGCCAAACCCGGCGGTTGGGTGCCTTTATGGCAGAGATGCAAAAGAGCAATGAGCAAAAGCTGGACCAAATGCGTCAAACGGTGGACGAAAAACTGACCGGCACCCTGAACACACGGCTGAATGCCTCGTTCCAGACTGTGTCCCAGCAGCTGGAGAGCGTGTACAAGAGCCTGGGCGAAATGCAAAAGCTGTCCTCCGGGGTAACGGAAAGCGTCAACGGGTTGAATCGGGTGCTTACCAATGTAAAGAGCCGAGGCACCTGGGCGGAGGTGCAGCTGGGCAATATTTTAGACCAGACGGTGCCGGGTATGTATGACACCAATGTGGCCACCAATCCCAAGTATAACGGTCGCGTAGAGTTTGCGGTGCGGATCCCGGCGGCGGACGGCAGCGGTCACGCCTGGCTGCCCATTGATTCCAAATTTCCTATGGAGGATTATGCACGCTTGACCGCAGCGGCTCAGGCCGGGGATCGACAAGGCATGGAAAGCGCCCAAAAGGCGCTGGAGCAGCGGGTGCGTGACGAGGCCAAGTTGGTGCGTCAGTACATTTCTGCCCCGGAGACCACACCCTTTGCGGT
>OHEQ01000184.1_pt1 | contig 58890 bp, 53 predicted proteins | sample 1567321 | NCBI WGS metagenome assembly OHEQ01 (sample SAMEA3879598, study PRJEB24766) | human gut metagenome | biome: human-associated habitat; feature: feces | place: USA | collected 1985/1987
AGTTATATAATATCAAACCTTCCAACAAATGTCAACAACTTTTTTCAACTTTTTTCAAAAAATATATTAGGGTCATTTTACTCTGTTTTTCCCATCAACTCACCCCCAATCCAGAGGGCAGTTTATCCCTGCCCCCCCGTTCCCTCCGTCACAAATATTTTAAACTCAAATCATACAACTCATCTATCAATTTCTTATTTTCAATTCTTCTTGCCATAGGTAAAAATAACCTTATCGTTTCCTTTGCCCGTCTTTTCCATTCTGCCTTTTCCATAAACTCCATCGTACACATATTGTGAAGGCGTTCTGCAAGTTTTATAAGAACAATCTGCTCTGAGTTTTCTTCTGCCTGTTTGAAGTCAAAAGCTTCCAGCTCTATAATAACCTTCACAACCTCTTCTGGAAGCTGTTCTTTCAGCTGTTCCAACGACATTACTCCTTTTTTTGCTGCATCACAGAACATTCCTGCATATATCGTATCTAATTCCGCTCCCATATCCGTCAACAGAATAGCCACATTCATGGGATGCGTTACATATTCCTCGCCGGAATACCGTTTCACTCCCGCATAAGCTCTGTCCGCGCACAAATAAACCCGCTCCAACTCTGACGAATTATAAGGTATCTCATTTTCACATATTTTTCCAACCAAAACATTGTACAACGCTTCCTTACTCATTCCTTGTTTTGTGGTTCCCAGAACACATGAGTCATTCATATTTTCCCCTCCTATATATCGAATTTCATTTAACATAAACTTCAAAAAAGATGGACTGAAGCCAAACTCCTTTTTAAAAGCTTTTGTAAATCCAGCATGTGTTTCCCACCCATACTGAAGTGCTGCATCAATCACTCTATATCCAGATACAATTTTTTCCGAAGCCTTTACCAGTTTCCTCCGTGTAACATAATCTTTCAGCGTTATCACCATTTCATTTTTAAAAATCCGCGAAAAATAAAACGGAGAATATCCTGCCTCATCAGCAACTCTTGCCGTCGTCAGCTCTTCTTCAATATGCTCATCGATATAACACAAAATCCGATTCGTTATCTCACCCGTATTGACCTCCCCTTCCGTTTCTAAGATACCTGTATTTTACCGCTCTCTTTTCTCACTTTCTTTTCCATTTCTGCCAATTTTCACGAGAAAAAACTCTCAACAGCCCTTTTCCAGTTGCTCTCACAAAAATTTCCAAAAAAATCCTTCTATAACCCCTTTTCCGTAAACAAGAAAGAACGCTTCTCTGCAGGCCTTCCTATCCCAAAACGCACTTCCTAACAACAAAAAAGTGTTCGCTCGCAGGCTTCTCCGCCTGCGGCGGGTCGCTTCTGCGACAAAGTTCTCTTCCAACCCATGGCAATCCTCGCGGAGCATTTTTGTTTCATAGGACACAATTTTCTATGAAAGCAAAAAAAGACAGATACCATCCGGATTCTCCGTATGATATCTGTCTTCAGCGCAGAAGGAGGGATTTGAACCCTCGCGCCGCTATTAACGACCTGCACCCTTTCCAGGGGTGTCCCTTCAGCCTCTTGGGTACTTCTGCATAAGTACCGATGCCTGAACATCAGCAAAACTATATAATTGTCATCGGCAGATCTAAAATCTGTCCAACGGAGAGGGTGGGATTCGAACCCACGCGCCCTTGCGGACAAACGGTTTTCAAGACCGCCTCGTTATGACCACTTCGATACCTCTCCTCAAACGTGCTTTTCAATAATACCAAAAAGTTTTTTGTTTGTCAAGCGGTTTTTCAATTTTTGTCGTTTTTTCTGTCGGAGCTGTTTTCCAGTCCTTCAGTGACATGCGACTTTAAGAGTTTACCACTTGTTTCTCATTCTGTCAAGCCCGTTTCCGTATTTTATTTGTATTAAGTTTCGGTATTATCAGTTCAGCCAAGCGAAGATTCAGACACAAAAACGTCGAAAGCTTGTTTTCATATGATTTTCCTGTCTGAATCTTCATAGGACAGACGCCAAACGCTTCTCCTGCGTAAATCCTTCGCAAACTGCCATCCCTATTTCATTACTCAATCGGCGCCTGGTAAAATCCCCCAAAGAAGTTCTCTGTCTTCACCATATTAATAATTACACGAGGCTCCTGCTGCCGCATCAGATGAACAATATCAGAAACTTCATAGAAGGAAACCACTGTATGAAGCAAATTCATTTTCTTATGGCTGTATCCCCCAACAGCATCTACACAGGAAATCCCGTGACGATAGCTTCCAATATACGCTTTCATTATTTCCTCTGCATGAGCTGTGGTAATCTGCAGAGTCACTCTTTCATAGCGGTGATGGAAGGCAGAAATCGTCTTGGTGGAAATAAACTGAAACAAAATAGAATATCCTGCATACAGCCATCCGAACATATAGCCAAATATACAGAGAATCACCACATTTCCTGCAAACACATACTCCCAGATGGATCTGCCAGTTTTATTAGATACATAAAGGGCAATAAAATCCGTTCCGCCTGTCGATGCATTTCCTCTTAAAGCAATGGCAATAAACAGTCCATAAAGAAATCCACTGAAAATTACATTCAGCATCACAGCACCAAATAAAGGCTGAGAATTGCCACCGGAATATTTAATGCCAGCATACCCAGAGAAGTAGAAAAGCTTCCTCCATACATCAGCGGGCCTACCGGCCCGCTGCCACGCTTTCTATTATTTTTCTTACCAGCTCTGCTGACACAACATCATAGCAAAGTGCCTGTTCTCCTGACGCAATGCTATAGGATACGCCGTTTTGCTCTGTTGTCGGATCCTCCAGCCAGTCTTTACAGGAGCTGTGTACCTGACTCAGACCTGTTTTCTCCAGCAGTTCTCTTGCATTCGAGGCATTGACACCGCTTCCTGCCAGAAACTGAATTCTGCTGCCAAACTCCTGCTGCAGCTTTTTCAGCAGCTCTGCTCCCTCCATAGCCTTCGGTTTTAAACCACTAGTCAGAATCCGGTCAATCCCCATGGAAATCAACTGTTCTGTTGCTGCAAAAGGATCTGCGCTGCAGTCAAAGGCTCTGTGGAACACAGCCTCCCTGCCCATAGATTTAATCAAATCTGTCATCCGCCTCATCTTTTCCTGATCCAGAGACGCATCCTCTCTCAAACATCCAAAGGCAATCCCATCTGCGCCATTTTCCAGAAGCTCCCTGCACTCTGCCTCCATTACCTCAAAATCCTCAGGAGAATAACAGAATCCCGCTCCCCTGGGACGTACCATGGTAATTACCTTCAGCTTTGGAAAATCTCTTTTCACCATCCGCAGAGTGGCCGTTGTCGGTGTCAATCCCCCCAGCATCAGGGCACTGTTTAATTCAATCCGCTCTGCCCCTCCAAGAGCCGCCTGCTTTGCATCATAATAGCTTCCACAGCAAATCTCTACTATGGGTCTCATATACTGCTCCTCACTTTCTTCCGTTCTGAGCCGTCTCAATCTGCAGTGATTCCCGACAGCTCATCTTATATTATAGCATTCCCAGATAATAAAGGGCCAGCGCGCCGAAGCACAGCTGATTTCGCAGCTATGTTCCTCCAGCACGCAGTACTTATCTTTGCCATTGATACAGCAGGCCCGTTTCCTAACAATTAGGAAACGGGCCTACATTCTTTTCTGCCTTTATATTAGTGCTTTTTTATTTTTCCTCTTCTTCCTTTTCTCGCCTTTTGACGCTACAGACACTGCTCAATCAATTTGCAAATTCCGCAGCAACAGTTGCCTCAGCCTGTCAGTCTGCCAAAAACTACAGTTTCTCTCCGCCTCTGCGGGCTGACAAAAGCGCCTCCGCAAGAATCAGATCCTCCGGCGTTGTTACTTTAAGATTCTCATAGCTTCCGTAAATCATTCTGACCCTCACTCCGCCGCATCGCTCCACTACCATAGCGTCATCAGTAACTCCCTGCTGCAGAGCCTCCGCTTCCATAAGCTGATCATAAGCGCCTCTTACCAGTTCATAGGAAAATGCCTGCGGCGTCTGAACCTGCCACAGCCTGGATCGCTCCGGCGTTCCAGACGCAAAGCCTTCCTCATCCACAATGCGAATGGTATCCTTCACAGGCATAGCTGCCACACAGGCGGAAAATTCCTGCGCTCCTGCCACAGCCCGTTCAATTATCTCTTCTGTTACCAACGGTCTGGCTCCATCATGAATCAGCACATAGCTGCAGTCCTTCAAGGCCTTTAAGCCTTCATACACGGAATGATACCGTTCTTTTCCTCCCGCTGTCACTGTCACCGGCTTTTTCAAATTCATAGATGACAAAATCTCCCGGCGGACATACTCCTCCTCACCGGCTCCTGTCACCAGCACAATTTCATCTGCACAGCTGTTTTCAAATGCTTCCAGGGCATGGCAGATCAAAGGCCTGCCCCCTAAGCTCATATACTGCTTTTGTATCTGGCTCTGCATCCTGCTGCCCCGGCCGCCTGCCAGAATCACAGCTCCGACTTTCCCCTTTTTCATACTGTCAGCCATCCTTTCTGAATGGTTTCCTGGACTATCGCTCTCCCAGCTTCAGATTGGGCACCGCATTCAGATCCCATCCGTGGCGTACTCCTTTTTTATATTCGTAATACGCTGCCACACCTATCATTGCCGCATTGTCTGTGCAGAAAATAGGGGACGGACGGTAAAAACGGATTCCTTCTTTTTTACAGGCCTCTTCCATGGCTGTGCGAAGACCGCTGTTAGAAGCTACTCCGCCGGCGATAGCCAGCTTGTCATATCCATACTCCTTTGTTGCCGCCACACCTCGGCTTACCAAGGCCTCTACCACCGCATTCTGGAAGGATGCCGCCAAATCTGCTACCGGAATCTCCTGCCCTGTCATATGAGCCTTATTGATATAATTCAGCACTGCTGATTTCAGGCCGCTGAAGCTGAAATCGTAGGGAGAGCCCTCCACCTTCGCTCTGGGGAATTCCACTGCATGGGGATTCCCCTCCTTTGCCGCCTTATCCACTTTGGGGCCGCCGGGATATCCCAGTCCCACAGCCCGGGCCACCTTGTCAAAGGCCTCGCCCGCAGCATCGTCTCTGGTTCGCCCCAGAATTTCAAATTCTCCGTAGTCCTTCACCACCACCAGATGCGTATGTCCTCCCGATACAATCAAACATACAAAGGGCGGCTCCAAATCCGGATGTTCAATATAGTTGGCTGAAACATGGCCTTCGATATGATGTACGCCTACCAACGGCTTCTTTGCCGCCCAGGCAATGGCCTTTGCCTCTGCCACGCCTACTAAAAGCGCTCCTACCAGCCCTGGTCCATAGGTAACTCCAATCGCTGTAATGTCCTCCAGGGTCACTCCTGCATCTGCAAGTGCCTGTTCAATCACCTGATTAATCTTTTCAATATGCTTTCGTGATGCAATCTCCGGAACCACACCGCCGAACTGGGTGTGAAGGGCAATCTGGGAAGAAATCACATTGGATAAAACTTCCCTTCCGTTTTTTACCACCGATGCCGCTGTCTCATCACAGGAGCTCTCAATAGCAAGAATCAACACGTCCTTTTCTTCTGATACTTCCATCCTTCTTCTCTCCGGTTCTCTTTTCTCATCCATCTAAATTTTGCTGCTAATCCTCGTCAAAAACCAATTCCTTGGTCCAGCCGTCTCTGGCCGCCTTCGCCCGGGGAAAAATCCCCCGAACCTTATCCATAAACTCCTCCGGTCTGGTCAGGGAAGGACTATAATGGGTAAGCCACATTTCCTCCGGCTGTGCCTTGTCTGCCAGAGCTGCCGCCTCATACATGGTCATATGCTTATACTCTCTGGCCTTTGCCTCTTTTCCGTCCTCGCCGTACATTCCCTCACAAATAAACAGATCTGCTCCCTCTGCATACTCAGCGATAACAGGAACCGGCCTGGTATCCGTACAGTAGGCCACCTTCAGTCCTCTTCTTGAAGGCCCCAGCACCATATCCGGTGTATAAACCGCTCCGTCCATCTCCACGGTTTCTCCCTTCTGCAGGCGGCTCCATGCCTTCATAGGTACATTCTGTGCCTTCGCCCGTTCCAAATCAAACTTTCCTGCCCGCGGAATGGAAATGGTATATCCATAGCACACCACATTGTGGTTCACCCGGTAAGCATCAATCACATAGGGGCCCAGCTTCAGCTGCTGCCGATTCTCCTGAAGCTCCACAAATCTCAGAGGAAAGGGAAGCTCCGGAGCAATGGTTCTGAGAGCTGTCACTACCCGTTCCAGACCCTTAGGCCCAACCAGCGTCAATGGTTCTGTCCGTTCCGCATTTCCCATGGTTAAAAGAAGCCCCGGAAGACCGCTGATATGATCTGCATGATAATGAGTAAAGCAAATCACATCAATGGGCTTCGGGCTCCATCCTTTTTCCTTTAAAGCAACCTGAGTTCCTTCTCCGCAGTCAATCAGCAGACTGCTTCCGTCGCATCTGGCCATCATAGCCGTAAGCCAGCGATAAGGAAGCGGCATCATTCCTCCGGTTCCCAGTAAACAAATATCTAACATAAATGTGTGTTCCTCACTTCTTTTAAGCGTAAGCTAACTATAACACACCCGTCAGATGAATTCAACCAGTTCCTCTACATCCGGACGGATCCGAAACTGTCCTGTTATCCGGTCATAGCACTCCTCACACAAATCCCATCGGTGAATCTCTCCGTCCTTTTCTGAAAAATAATCCCAGGAATATTCTGTCGAAAAGGCCCCTTCCCTCAGGATCCCGTCCTCAACCACCAGCTTCCTTCCGCATCCATTGCAGATTACCCGATCCAGCGTCTGATCACTCTTGTACTTTCTCATCCTTATCTTCACCTTTCTTATTATCAGCTGTTTTCTCCTTGATCCGTTTTTCCGCCGCAGGATTCAGCCCTGCACCGGCAATGCTTCCCAGAGCTGCATCAGCAGCCGCTTTCCGGCGGAAGAATTTCTGTGACAACCTTTTCTTCCGCCGCATAGCGATCCCGCGGAGCATGACGTTTCTATCATAGGACGAACTTTCCATGATAGAAAAAAAACGAGGCATCCGCCAAGGCGGATACCCCTACATTATAATCGGAAATGTGTGAAGTTTTAAGTGGTAAATCCTGTATATGCCGTCTCACAGATCCCTTTTCCACATGATTACCGCGTCCTCAGAAGGATTTCTGTAATACCCCTTCCGGACTGCCTCTGCCGTAAAACCATAGGATTCATACAGGTTTCTGGCTGGACGGTTGCTCTCTCTTACCTCCAGCGTGACAGCCGCCGCTTTGTTTTCTACTGCAAAATCTACCATAGCATCCATCAGTTTCCTTGCCACTCCAAGGCGGCGGAAAGGGGGAAGCACAGCAATCCGCTGGATCTCCCCCTCTCCGGCCAGAATCCGAAGATTGCAGTAGCCAAGAATTTGCTCATCCTGTTCAAAAACATAATAAACATCATAAGGACTGTGGATTCCTGCCTCCAAAAGCTTCCAGGACCAGGCTTCCGAAAAACAAACCTTTTCAAGCTCTGCTACCTGTTCCAAATCTCTGGATTCCATTTTGCGAATCATCGATTCTCCTCCTCTGGCGCGTTTCCCTTCCCAGCCTCCGCTCCGGTTCCAGCTTTCTGACCTTCCATTCTCTCTCCGGTCTTTAGGCCTCCGGACGCCATATCGGACTCACCAGTTCCCACGCTGTGTCCTGCAGCCAGCTCCTTTACCTTGCCCTGCCGCTTTGCTTCCTCCAGTTCCCGCTCAGCCTGGGCCTTCCGCAGATAGTCCGGCCTGTGTTCTTTTGCGCTTTCCACCTTTCCCGCTTCCAGATAACGTGCTCCCAGAGCCGCTACACTGGCTGCCCTCTGACGGTTGCACTGCGCCGGCGCAAAATCCCAGGAAACTGTCATTTCCTCTTCCAAAAACTTCCGGCACACCGGCATTCCGTCTCCCAGGAAAATAACCCGTTCTCCCATCTCATTCAGTCGCTGAATCAGATCATGAATGTCCATAGCACAGGATTCCATAACAATCTGAAAATCCTTTTCAAACCGGTACAATCCTGTATAAACCTGATTTCTCCGCGCATCCATAACAGGACAAATCAGCCCTGATGCCCCATAAAGATTCCATGCCATCGCATCCAGCGTAGGAACATGAATCAACGGCTTTTTCAGAGCCAGCCCCAGCCCTTTGGCTGTTGCAGAGCCAATTCTCAGCCCGGTAAAGGATCCGGGTCCTCCCGAAACTGCAATGGCATCCACTGAATCCATATCCAGCTCTGTCATAGCTGCAATCTGATCAATCATCGGCAGAAGCGTCTGGGAATGCGTCTTTTTAAAATTTACCGTATACTCTGCCACTGTTACGCCATCCTCTGTCACCGCTACCGATGCTACCAGAGAAGAGCTTTCTATTGCCAGTATTTTCATTTTTCCAGTCCCTCCACTGTAATTTTCCTGTAATCAAAGCCCTGGCTTAAATCCTTCTCAATCCGAATTCGTATCACATGCTCCGGCAGAATTTCCGGAATCAGCTGTGACCACTCAATCAGACAGACTCCCTCTCCGTAGAAGCAATCCTCATAGCCAATCTCATCCATTTCGCTGACATCACCAATCCGGTACACATCAAAATGATACAAGGGCATCCGTCCCTCTTCATACTGCTGCACAATCGTAAACGTAGGGCTGTTTACCGGCTCCTGAATTCCAAGCCCTTCTGCAAACCCCTGGGTAAAAACGGTTTTCCCCGTTCCCAGATCCCCATCCAGACAATAAACCTGGCCGGGACATGCCTGCCTTCCCAGGCTAAGTCCCAGATCGCGGGTTTCCTCCGGGCTGTTGGTTATGATTTCCATTCTTTCTTTTTCCTCCAATTACTCAGTCACTGCCCCAAGCTGCTTTCCAGACCGCCTGTCAGCCTGAAAAACACTTTTTAAGGCACTGCTGCCTAAAAACCTGTCATCAAATTTACTCGTTCAGCCATACATTTGTCCGAATCTTCACATGGCGGAACGGTCACATCAGATTCTCCTGCGCTGCCCTTTGGGCAAATGCTTACGAGCCATGTCATAAAAGGCCTCTGCCTGTTCTCCTAACACACGATTGGGCAGCAAATACGCATGAACCCGATCCATATAAAGAACAGTCAGTCCCCAGGCTTTATCCATCCGTCCCATCTGTTCCCAGGAAAATCCTGCCTCCTGTCCATTCTGGCTTACCCAGAGACCTTCTTCGCCAAAGGAAAGAACCATGGGATTCTTTACCGCCGGACTCTTCGCCTGTTTCCTGGCTTTGTTATAAAGCAGCAAAGGCTGCCACACAGTAAACAGAAGCACACATACAATCAGCAGAATCCGATACATCGTTGTCACACTGCTCCATTTTGTCACCAGCAAAAACAGGGCTGCTGCCGTAAACAGAATATTAAAAATCCCCAGCATCCCCCCATTTGCATGGTAAAGAGAAAACATCCACAGTTCCTTGGCGGAAAGCTGTACAGTAAACTCCATGCGCTTTCCTCCCGGTTTCTTTTTCCCGGCTTCCTCTTTCTTTTCTGGAATTTCTGTTTTTTCTTCTTTATTTTTTTCTGCAGTTCCAGTTTCCATTATTTTCCTCTCTTTCTGTTACAGCTTCATAGTCAGAGCAATCCGTTTCTTTGCCATGTCCACACTGAGAACCTTTACTTCCACAATATCGCCCACACTGACCGCTTCCATAGGATGCTTAATATACCGGTCTGTCATCTGGGAAATATGAACCAGCCCGTCCTGGTGAACGCCAATATCCACAAATGCTCCAAAGTCAATGACATTGCGGACCGTTCCCTTCAAAATCATCCCCGGCGTCAGATCCTTCATCTCCAGCACATCGGTTCTGAGCACAGGCCTTGGCATTTCCTCTCTGGGATCTCTTGCTGGCTTTTCAAATTCTTTTACAATATCTCTCAAAGTCAGTTCCCCAATCTCCAGCTCCTCTGCCAGCTTTTTATAATCGGAAATCTTTCGTCCCAGATCCCGCAGTCCCCCTCCTGTAATATCCTCTGGACGGTATCCCAGTCTGACAAGAAGCGCCTGGGCTGCATGGTAGCTTTCCGGATGAACAGAGGTCGTATCCAGAGGATTCTTTCCTCCTGTAATTCTCATAAAACCGGCACACTGTTCAAATGCCTTGGGCCCCAGCTTGGCAACCTTCAGCAGCTGCTTTCTGTCTGTAAATGCACCGTTTTCCTCCCGGTAGGCCACAATATTTTTGGCAATGGTTTTCGTGATTCCTGCAATATATTCCAGAAGAGAAGCAGAAGCTGTATTCAGATCCACGCCGACCCGGTTTACACAGTCCTCCACTACGCCCTGAAGGGCCTCGCTTAAATTCTTCTGGTTCATATCGTGCTGATACTGCCCTACGCCAATGGACTTGGGATCAATTTTTACCAGCTCTGCCAGAGGATCCTGAAGACGTCTTGCAATCGAAGCCGCGCTTCTCTGTCCTACATCAAATTCCGGAAACTCCTCTGTAGCCAGCTTGCTGGCTGAGTAAACAGAGGCCCCTGCCTCATTGACAATCACATACTGCACATGCTCAGGAATCTCCTTCAGCAGCTCCACAATGATCCGCTCTGATTCTCTGGAAGCCGTTCCGTTTCCTACAGAAATCAGGGAAATATGGTATTTTTTGATCATCTGCTTTAAAGTCCGCTTCGATTCCTCCACCTTGTTCTGAGGAGCCGTTGGATAAATCACCGCCGTATCCAGCACCTTTCCCGTAGGATCCACCACAGCCAGCTTGCATCCTGTTCGAAATGCCGGATCCCAGCCAAGCACTACCTGTCCTGCAATCGGCGGCTGCATCAGAAGCTGCTGCAGATTCTTTCCAAAAACCTTAATTGCTCCCGCTTCTGCATTCTCTGTCAGCGCGCTGCGCACTTCCCGCTCAATAGCTGGTCCAATCAGGCGATCATAGCTGTCCCGAATGGTCTCCTGCAGAATCGGAACCGTAAAAGGATTGTTTCGGGTAATCACCTGCTTTTCCAGATACCGGATAATATCCTCCTCCGGCGCCTGGATTTTTACTGTCAGAACTTTCTCCTTTTCTCCCCGGTTTAAGGCCAGAATCCGGTGTCCTGCGCACCGTTTAATCAGCTCCTCGTACTGGTAATACATCTCATATACTGACTGGATCTCCCCATCCTTTGCAGACGAGGCAATCATTCCCCGATCCATGGTAATCTTCCGGATATAGCTGCGGTAATCTGCCTGATCGGAAATCCGCTCTGCGAGAATATCTCTGGCTCCTGCAACAGCCTCCGCCTCTGAGGCAACCTGCTTTTCCTCTGAAACGTATGCCCGTGCCAGCCCTTCTACAGGCTCCTTTATCTGCTGAAGCCAGATCAGATCTGCCAGAGGCTCTAACCCCTTCTCCTTTGCAATCATGGCTCTGGTACGCCGTTTCGGCCGGTAGGGACGGTACAAGTCCTCTACCGCCACCATAGTCATAGCCTCCAGAATCTGTTTTTCCAGCTCCGGGGTCAGCTTTTCCTGCTCCCTGATTGAGGAAATCACCTGCTCCTTTTTCTCTTCCAGATTCCGCAGATATTTCAGCCGTTCATCCAGATTCCGCAGCACCTCATCATTTAGAGATCCTGTAGCCTCTTTCCGGTAACGGGCAATAAAAGGAATGGTATTTCCCTCATCAATCAGGCTCACTGCCGCCTCCGCCTGTTTATATCCAATCTGCAGTTCCTCCTGCAGAACCTTAATAATGTCCATTCTGTCTCCATCCTTGTCTGTTTTTTTCTGTCGGCTCTCTGCAGCCGTCAGGACATGCTACCATTATAATTCATATTGGCCTTATCGGCAAGTTCCACCTTGTCCCTCACAGGATTTCATGGTATTATCTTCTTTAGTCCGCTGATTCTGTGGAGCGCTGCCATCTGGCAGACCAAAAGCACCGCTGTCAGACATTTTATATACACCGGAGGATGATTTATGAATCAACAGCAATCTCAGGAGCGGCCCATTTACGACCGGCTGCCCTTTTTCAGTATTCTCGCAGGTATTCTGGGATTTTTAGCCTGCTGCAATCCGCCCCTACAGCTAATCTGTGGTTCCACAGCCCTGATTTTAGCCTGGCTCTCCAAAAAGGAACAGCCCTTAAAACCTCAGGCCATTGTTGGCATTATTCTGGGCTGCATCTGTATCCTGTTCAGCTTTTTTATTTTCTTTCAGTATATGTGGGCAATGAATATTATGGAAGATCCGGCCAATGCTGGCATAATCAAAGAAATTTACAGACAAACTCAGGAAATGCTGGAAAGCATGGCACCTGCTGCCCAGTAATCCCAGGCAGTCCCCTTTAGAGAGGGACTGCCAGAAGATCGATTTCCCAGCATACAAGCAGCAGATTTTTCGCAATCCAGTTTATCAGAATAATCGCTGTTCCTAAGATCAAAAACAGAGACTCTCTCTTTTTCGAAGCGCGCCTTCTGCGCCCGGAACATACTTTCCCATAAATGGCATCAGCGGCCCACAGGGCCGCTGCAATTACACTATAAAGCACAAAGGGATGATAAATCAGACTGTTTTTCCAATCACCCTGCAGCAGATATTTCACTGCTCTCGTTCCTCCGCATCCGGGACAGTACAGTCCTGTCATCAGATGGAAGAGACACGGCATACGAAACAGGCTGACAAGCAGAGACTTTATGCTCATGATTTTCTCCTTTTACAACTCCGCACGGATCATCTGAAGGATGCCCTTCTTTCCAAAAGCCTGACAAGCGCTGTCAAACTCCACTGCCTTTTCTTTAAAAGCAGCCTCCGTCATTTTCTCTGTTACAAATGCAAACTCGTCCAGACCGTCCAGAACCGTAAGCTCTGCCTTTCCAAAGACCGCTTCTACTCTGCTCCGGTTTTCCTCACAGTTTCCGTCTACACGGACAAAATACCGATAACTGGAAGTATCCATGGGCGCAATGGTCTGACGCTCCTCGCTCCAGCCAATAGCAATATTCATATTCTTATGGCGGACTGCAGCAATGATATCAGCAACAACAGCGCTGGCTGTCGGCAGCTTTCCTGCGCCGCTTCCATAAAACATCGTCGTTCCTACCATATTGCCCTTTACCATGACTCCGTTAAACACATCGCTTACAGAATAAAGCACATGATCCCGTCCAATCATAACCGGAGCAACCCAGGCATGTACCTGCTCCCCGTCTATCCGGCTGGAACCAAACAGTTTCACGGAGGCCCCAAGCTTTTCTGCATACTGAAAATCTACATCTGTAATTCTTGTAATTCCTTCCGTGTAGATATCCTCATAATTGACCTCTTTGCCGGTTGCCATTGCTGTCAGAATCGCAATCTTGCGGCAGGTATCGTGTCCCTCAACATCAGCCTCCGGATTGCGTTCCGCATAGCCCATGTCCTGAGCTTCCTTTAAAGCAGCTTCAAAGGAAACTCCCGCCCGATCCATTCTGGTCAGAATATAATTGGTAGTTCCGTTTAAAATACCGGTTATCTCCTCAATGACCTCTCCCTTCAAACAGCGATAGAGAGGACGGATAATGGGAATTCCGCCGCCTACGCTGGCTTCAAACAGGAAATTTACCTGATGCTCTCTGGCAATCGCCAGAAGCTCCGTGCCATGAGCCGCTACCAGAGCCTTATTAGAAGTGACTACATGCTTTCCCGCCATCAGACAGGCCTTTACAAAGGGATACGCCGGATTCAATCCTCCCATAGCTTCTACCACCACGGAAACATCTGCATCCTGCTCAATCACAGAAAAATCATGAACAATCTTATCCTCCACAGGACTTCCTGGAAAATCTCTCAAATCCAGAACATATTTTAAAGCAACCTCCTCACCGGCTGCCTCCGTAATCTGGACGCTGTTTCTATCCAGAATCTCGGCTACACCGGAACCGATTGTGCCATATCCCATTACCGCTGCATGTATCATATCCATTCCCTCACTTTATATTTTATTTATAACTCCTCTTACTCCCTTGCCAGAATCTTCACATAGTGAATCCCCTGATGCTCCTCAATTTCCTCCACCATCCGCGACACATTTCCCGTGTTGGCTTTTACCTCCACAGAAAGAGTCAGGGTTGCCACTCCATTTACTGGAATACTCTGGTGGATCGTCAGGATATTGGCCTTGTATACCGCCACAACATGAAGCAGATCTGACAAAAGCCCCTGTTCGTCATCCATCTGTACTACAAATGTTACTGTTTTCCCCTTGGTATTATCATAAAATGGGAAAATATCATCCTTATACTTATAAAAAGAACTGCGGCTGATTCCCACACGCTCCGTTGCATCCTGTACCGTCAGAGCACGTTCTGATTCCAATAGCTTTTTGGCTTCCACAACCTTCAGAAGTACTTCTGGAACCGCTTTCTTTTTCACCACAAAATACTTACTTTTTTCCTCTGCCATCCCCGGTCCTTCGCTTCCTGTTTATACTGTAAAACCGCATTTGTTCGTACGGCAAAAACATTTGTATTCACTTCGAAGATATTATCACAAAAAATAACAGGATGCAAGCATTTTTTCTGTTTGCATCCTGTTTTCTTCTTTTTTCACGTTTTCTTGTGTTTTTCAGCCCCTGGAGTCTGCATTTACAACCAATCCTTACGGCCTTTAATCTTCAGCACTGGCCTTTCGATCCGGACATCCCAGACTCAGCCACCGTAAGTAGGCGCTGATAAAGGGATCCAGTCCTCCGTCCAGCACATTAGCCACATTTCCCGTTTCCTCACCGGTACGCAGATCCTTTACCATTGTATACGGCTGCAGCACATAGGAACGGATCTGGTTTCCCCATCCGATCTCCTTTACGTCGCCGCGAATATCAGAAAGCTTCTCTGCATTTTCCTGCTGCTTTAACATATACAGCTTTGCCTTCAGCATCTGCATTGCCTTATCCTTATTCTGGAACTGAGAACGCTCATTCTGGCACTGTACCACAATTCCTGTAGGAATATGAGTAATTCGGATTGCCGAAGAGGTCTTGTTAATATGCTGACCGCCGGCTCCGCTGGAACGATAGGTATCAATCCGCAAATCATCCTGATTGATCTCCACATCCAGATCCTCCTCAATATCCGGCATAACATCACAGGAAACAAAGGAGGTCTGCCGTTTGCCTGCCGCATTAAAGGGCGAAATCCGAACCAGACGATGTACGCCCCGCTCTGATTTCAGATATCCGAAGGCATTCTCCCCGTTAATCTGAATCGTAACAGACTTAATTCCTGCTTCATCTCCGTCCAGATAATCCAGAACCTCTGTTTTAAATCCCATTTTATCTGCCCACCTGCAGTACATCCGGTACAGCATGCTGCACCAGTCACAGGACTCTGTTCCTCCGGCTCCTGCATTCAGACGGAGAATCGCATTGTACTTGTCATATTCTCCGGACAGCAGCGTTTCCAGACGCAGCTTCTCCAGATTCTTCTCAAACTCCTGAAGCATTTCCTCAATTTCCGGAATCAGAGACGGATCATTTTCTTCATATCCCATCTCAATCATCACCTGAATATCCTCGTACTCCTGCTCCAGACCACGGTAAAGCTCAACGGTATCCTTCAGATGCTTCGCCTCCTGCACCAGCTTGGTAGACTTCTCTGCATCATCCCAGAACCCTGGCTCCTCCATGGATTTGTCTAATTCATCGATTCGTCTGACCTTGTTATCCAGGTCAAAGTGAATCCCTCACTTCCACTAATGGTTTTTCAAAGGTCGATAACGTATACTTGAACTGATCTAATTCTACCACTGTGTCACCTTCTTTCATATAATAATCGCCATTTTCAACTTCTTTGACTCAACTATCATATCATCTTATCAGGCTGCCGTCAATCCGGCGCTTAGTTCTATCGGTTTCCCCCAACCACTGAAAAACCCCCTGAGGCAGCTCCTTCAAAAGGAACTGCCTCAGGGGGTTTTCACTCGCTTTCTATCATTTGCCTCAGACGGGTTAAATTGTAGCCGTTCAGCCTTGCATTAAATTCTCTTCCGTCCGCAACACTGCTTATACTTCTTACCGCTGCCGCAGGGACAGGGATCATTGGGGTAAACCTTCTGCACTTCGCGCTTCTTCGGAGCCCGAAGAGCAGTGTCATCACGATTCGTACCAGTTACTTTCGCAGCCGGCTCTCTCTCAACCTTCTGCTCCACGCGAATGTGGAACAGAATACGAACAGTCTCCTCCGTAATTGCCGCTGTCATAGCCTCAAACATCTCAAAGGCGCTCATCTTATACTCAACAACCGGATCTCTCTGGCCGTAAGCCTGAAGGCCGATACCCTGACGAAGCTGATCCATATCATCAATATGGCTCATCCACTTATTATCAATTACCTTCAAAAGAACTACACGCTCAATCTCACGGATCTGCTCTGCATCCGGGAATTCAGCTTCCTTAGCCTCATACAGCTTAATAGCCTCTTCCTTCAGCATATGCTTCAGTTCATTCTTCTTGGAGACCTCATGGTTTTCCTTTGTAATCGTCTGCAGCGGAATCACAGGAAGCAGCAGGCTGTTTAACTCGCTCAGATCCCACTCATCAGGATTCTGTTCGTCAGAAAGAGACAGATCAACTGCATTTTCCACAATATCCGTAATCATCTTCAGAATTACATCCCGCATATTGTCGCCGTCCAGAACCTTCCGGCGCTCTGCGTAGATAATCTCACGCTGCTCGTTGTTTACCTCATCATACCGCAGCAGGTTCTCACGAATTCCGTAGTTGTTGTTCTCAATCTTCATCTGTGCCTTCTCAATAGCATTGGAAAGCATCTTATGCTCAATCTGCTCGCCGTCCGGCACACCCAGAGCCTCAAACATCTTCATCAGACGCTCAGAGCCGAACAGACGCATCAGATCATCCTCCAGAGAGATGTAGAAACGGGATTCACCCGGATCTCCCTGACGTCCGGAACGTCCGCGCAGCTGATTGTCAATACGCCTGGACTCGTGACGCTCTGTACCAATGATCTTTAAGCCGCCCAGAGCTCTGGACTCCTCATCCAGCTTAATATCCGTACCACGGCCTGCCATATTGGTAGCGATAGTAACTGCTCCGTGAACACCTGCATCTGCTACAATCTCAGCCTCCAACTCATGATACTTTGCATTCAGAACCTTATGAGGAATGCCCCGCTTCTTTAACATCTTGCTGAGCATCTCAGAGGTTTCAATCGTAATGGTACCAACCAGAACCGGCTGTCCCTTTTCATGGGCAGCAGCCACCTCATCTACAACTGCATTGAATTTCTCCCGTTTGGTCTTATAAACAGCATCCTCATGGTCAATACGGGCAATGGGTCTGTTGGTCGGAATAGCAATCGCATCCATAGCGTAGGTATTGCGGAACTCCTTCTCCTCAGTCAGAGCCGTACCAGTCATACCAGCCTTCTTGTGGAACTTGTTGAAGAAGTTCTGGAAGGTAATCGTAGCCAGAGTCTTGCTCTCCCGACGCACATTTACATGCTCCTTTGCCTCAATCGCCTGATGCAGTCCGTCAGAATAACGACGGCCCGGCATAATACGTCCGGTAAACTCATCAACAATCAGAATCTCATCGTCCTTTACTACATAGTCCTTATCACGGAACATCAGGTTGTTTGCCCGAAGAGCAAGAATAATATTGTGCTGAATCTCCAGATTCTCCGGATCTGCCAGGTTTTCAATATGGAAGAATTCCTCAACCTTGCGGACACCATCCTCTGTCAGGTTTACGACCTTATCCTTTTCATTTACAATAAAGTCTCCTGTTTCCTCAATGTCCTCCCCCATAATGGCGTTCATCTTGGTAAATTCACCGGAAGCCTCACCGCGCACCAGCTGATGAGCCAGCACATCGCAGACCTCGTACAGCTTGGTAGATTTGCCGCTCTGACCGGAAATAATCAGAGGTGTTCTCGCCTCGTCAATCAGTACAGAGTCCACCTCGTCGATAATGGCATATTCCAGATCGCGCAGAACCATCTGTTCCTTATAAATAGCCATGTTATCGCGCAGGTAGTCAAAGCCCAGCTCATTGTTGGTTACATAAGTAATATCACAGTTATATGCTGCTTTACGCTCCTCAGAGGTCATGGGGTTTAAAACCACACCTACTGTCAAACCCAGGAACTCATGGACACGTCCCATCCACTCAGCATCTCGCTTTGCCAGATAGTCGTTTACCGTAACAATATGAACGCCCTTTCCTGTCAGCGCATTCAGATAAGCCGGAGCAGTAGAAACCAGAGTCTTACCTTCACCAGTTCTCATCTCTGCAATACGGCCCTGATGCAGTACAATACCGCCGATCAGCTGTACCGGATAATGCTCCATATTCAAGGTTCTTCTTGCTGCCTCCCGGACAGTCGCAAATGCCTCCGGAAGAATATCGTCCAGAGTTTCCCCATTGGATAAACGCTCTTTAAAAATACGGGTATTGTCCCGCAGCTGTTCATCCGTCATCTCTATCATCTTTGGTCTCAGTGCTTCAATCTTTTCCACAATGGGATAAATCATTTTCAATTCACGCTCACTGTGAGTACCAAATAGCTTTTCTATGAAATTCATAGTCCGTTCTCCTGTTTTCAATCGTTTCTTTGTGTTCTTCCTTCTGTCCGTCCCTTTTACAGGCTCTTCTCTTTCAAGTCAATCTTTTATATTGTAACACCAACCCCTGATTTATTCAAGTTTTCCCTGTCTGTTCATAAAAAATTAACTTTCCATTTACAAATTCCCCCTTTTCTTTCTGCCGTATTCATTCCCTCTGAAAAAACAGATAACATAAAACAAAAATTATGGTAAACCTGTCAAATTGCACAAAAACTATGTTCGATTTTTAACTTATGCACATTATCCACATTGTCCACAACAAAACCTGTGGATATCTTTTTTTATCCACAAGCAACGTTTTTCAGCCAAAATCGACTTATACACCAACTTATCCACATTATCCACATTTTTTATCCACGATTCCCTTTTTTTCAAAAGGGGATTTTTTTCTTTTACATTTTGTATACTTCTCATAAACTTGTTTTTTACAGAAAAAAATACATCCAAAACTCTTGACTTTTTCTGGGTTTCACAGATAGAAATGCAATTTATCATGGACTTCCAAGCTATCCTTTTTTGAGCAAAATTACAAATAATTGTCGGAACATTTTGGTCATTCTGATTGAATTTTTCGAACATGTGTGGTATACTGAAAACATCCCAAAAGAAGGAGCTGATGAGAATGCGTTATACGATTACTGGAAGAAATGTGAATGTGACTCCGGGGCTTCGGGCCGCCATTGAAGAAAAAATTGGAAAGCTGGATCGTTATTTCAATCCGGATACCGAGGTAATTGTGACACTCAGTGTTCAGAAAGACAGACAGAAAATAGAGGTAACCATCCCAGTCAAAGGCAATATTATCCGCGCTGAAGAATCCAGCAGCGATATGTATGTATCCATCGATCTGGTGGAAGAGATTATCGAACGTCAGATGAAAAAATATAAAAACAAACTCATCGACAAGAAACAGTCAGCTCAGGCCTTCTCCGCTCTTTTCCTGAACGAAGAGGTTCCTGCTGATGAAGAGATCCAGATTGTCAAAGCAAAACGCTTTGCCATGAAGCCTATGGATCCGGAAGAAGCCTGTGTACAGATGGAGCTTCTGGGCCACAATTTTTACGTATTCCTGAATGCAGAGACAGAACAGGTAAATGTCGTTTATAAGCGAAAGGGCAATACCTACGGACTGATTGAACCAGAGTTTTAATGCAATGATTCAGGGCCGGCTTTTAAGCCGGCCCTGTTTTTTGCCTCGTCTTATGTCTATATCATCTTTTTCAGCCACAAAAATCCTTTCTTTTCCGACAATACTGCCACTGCCCACGCAAAAGCAATCATGGGAATAAAGATAAACAAAGCAATATTCCGTTCTGTCAAAGGAACCGGATTGTAAGGCGCCGTCCAGGAGAACAGATAGAAGAAATAAAAGTGAGAAAAATAAATCCACTCACTCATGCTTCGCATTCTTGGAAACAGCTTCCATGAGGAACAGGAAAGCCCCATAGCCGCCTCTGTCAGAAAATAAGCGGCAGGAGCAGCTGTAAAGACCATATTGGTGTTGCTGCACCGGCTTACTTCCTTATACATCAGATACACAAAAACAAGCCCGAAAACGGCAGCCGCCGGAAATGGCATTCGGGTCTTTTTTTCTGCAAAATGCATTCCCAAAGCAAGATAAAAGCATCCGTAAAAAAGGCCGTTTCGCATGGTCATAAACCTGGGCGCATACCACATAACCCATTCCTGAAATTTCATGGGCATCTTCTGTGTAAAATACCAGTTGTCTCCCAGACATCCAATCATAAACAAAATTCCCGTTGCCACAAGAATCTGCCAGGTCTTCAAACCTGCCTTTTTCATGGCCCACACAATCAGCACTGCTGTAATCAGCGCCGGAAGATACCACAGCTGGGCAATGGTGCTAGAAAAGAAAAAGGACCAGATATAATGTCTGACAAAGTCCCTGATGCTTTCTGTTCCGTGATACCAATTATAAATATCAATCGGCCAGTACAGCACGCACCAGAGCAGATACAGCCTGAAAATGCGCAGGCAGTAGGTAAATACCGTTCCGGTTCCGCTGCCTGTCATCCTGCGGCTTCTTCCCCTGGTGCCTGCTGCCGCGCTTTCTGCCAGTCCGCTGTTTTCCTCTTCCCCACAGTCTGCTGCGCCCCTTCTGCGGCTTCTTCTCTGCTTCCCCGTTCTCTCGGACAGTTCCAATGTCCGGCTCCTTTGGGTCCCTGTCTGGCACTCCGGCACCTTACGAAACAAGAGAAATCCTGCGATAATAAAAAATACCGGCACGGCCAGATTTGACAGCCAGCTGCCTATAAGAAGGCGCCACCGGCTGTCTCCTGCATAAAAAACCTGAATCATATGGCGGGCTGCTACTAAAATCGCCAATGCAAATTTCAGAAGATCCAGCCCATAATACATCTTTCTTTTTTCCATATTCTGTGCTCCCACTAATCCAGGAAGGTAACAGCCTTACATGGCGTTCGATAATTGGCCGGTGCAATCAGAATTCCTGTTCTTTCATTGCTGGAGTGGATAACCTGTCCGCCTCCTATGTAAAGAGCTACGTGGTTAATATAGCTGCCGCTGCCGTAAAACAGCAGATCTCCCGGCTGAACAGCTGATATGGAGATCTCTTTTCCATTAGCCGCCTGATCTCTGGAGCTTCTTCCTATCTCAATTCCAAAATTCTTGAAAATACTCTGCGTAAATCCAGAGCAGTCAGCGCCATTTGTCAGACTGGTTCCTCCATAAACATATGGATTGCCCAAAAACTGCTTTGCATAGGCTACAATCGCTGTTCGTGTAGCAGAAGCCACTGCAGCAGAGCCTGGACCTCCGCCAGCGAGAACTACAGATGCACTCGGCTTTTCGCCCTGGGAATTTCCTGCAGGCTTTGAACTGCTCTGCGGCTGACTTCCTGGAGCCTGACTGCCAGAACTGCTGCTGGAGCTGCCTCCAGGCGCAGCGCCCTGAATCACTGCCGCCTGAGGCGGATTTGAGCCGGAATCTGTTCCCGTACTACTGCCTGGCTGACTGCTTCCTGGCTTCACATCAGCTGCCGGCTTGGAGTCCTGTCCAGCCTCCGTCTGGCCGGACCCCTTCTGACTGCCGGATACTCCCGGATTTGCCTCGATGATCAGCTGTCCCTCTCCCGGTCTGGCCGCAGCCTGGCCGGAAGTATTTGAAGAATCTGTGCATTCCTGCTTTGCCTCTACCAGAATCACCTGCTGCAAAGCTGCAATCGCCGCATCTGCCTCCTGCTTTCTTCTGGCTTCTTCTTCTTTCTTTGCCGCTTCCTCCTCAAGAGAAACAGCCTGATCAAATTCCACCTCTGCCTTACAGTAATCCTTAGATACATATCCTACCAGGTCTGAGTCAATCTCCACCTGAAAAAACTCTCCGGCATCTGCCTTTACCACATAGCGGGCGCCCTGAGATAACAGTGTCAAAGTATTACTGGTCAGGTTGGGCTCCTCCCGCAGGCGGAGACTTTCTGTATTGATGGTAACAAATTCCCGCCCAATAGACTGGGCCAGGGTCTCCGCCTCTGCCCCGGTAATAAAATACTGAGCTTTGATAAATCCATTCACAGTACCAGACTGAATCCGGTACCATTTACCGCCCTCTCCTTCCACAGTCTCCAAAATCGTAGCAGCACAGTTATTGTAAATCTTTCCTACAATATCACTGTCTGTATTCGCTTCCTTCCGGATATTCACATAATCTGTCACCTGGGAAACTGCAATATTCTCATAATCTGCCGGGGCTGCAACCAGCGTCACCGGATGGACAGACTTTGCCGCATCTGCATACACATGCATTGAAATCGTCCCTGCAAATGCCACACACATACAGCCTGCTGCCAGTGCTTTTACAATCGTTCTCATTGGTTGCCTGCCTCTCTAATGTTCTGTCAGATATCGTTCTGCACTGGTAACTGCATTTGCGCCGTCCGCTACTGCGGTTACAATCTGACGCAGCTGCTTCCTTCTCACATCTCCCGCTGCAAAAACACCGGGAACTCCTGTCTCGCAGGTTTCATCAGCTGCAATATATCCATGATCCAGGGTAAGCAGCTGGGAAAACGGCTGGCTGTTCGGAGTAATTCCAACTGCTACAAACACACCGTCCACCGAAAGCTCGGACTGCTCCTGTGTTTTTACATTCTTCACAGCAAGGGAATTCACTTTTCCATCTCCGCGAATCTCCTCTACTACAGTATCCCAGAGCACAGTCACATTGTCCAGAGCAAACAGCTTTTCCTGAAGAGATCTTGCCCCTCTCAGCTGATCTCTGCGGTGAATCAGATAAACCTGCTCGCACATCCGGGCCAGGAAAATCGCATCTTCAATCGCCACATCTCCGCCGCCTACAACAGCCGTTACCTTCTTCCGGAAAAATGCTCCGTCACAGGTCGCACAGTAGCTGACGCCCATACCGCCGAATTCCTCCTCACCGGGAACTCCCAGCTTGCTGTGCATGGCTCCGGAAGCAATAATTACCGTTTTTGCATAATAGGTATCCTTTTTTCCGATGATTCGCTTCATCACAGCAGAATTTCCAGTTTTCTCTGCCGCACTTTTGGACATCATGGAATCAGAAATTTCACGAAGCTCGGCTGCCTGCAGCTGTTCCTCTCCCTGCTGCTCCTCTGCCTTTACCAGCTCGATCCCCTCTACCTCATCCTCACAGAATACAGCCTCCAGCTGGTCTGCATGCTGACGCAGCTTCATTCCCAGATCAAAACCATTGATCCCGGGAAATCCCGGATAATTGTCTACCTCATAGGTACTCAAAACCTGTCCGCCGCTCATCATTTCTTTTTCAATAACCAGCGTATTTAACCTTGCTCTCTGGGCATAAATTGCCGCTGCCAGTCCTGCCGGTCCAGATCCGATAATAACCAAATCATACTGTTTTTCCATATGTCCGTCTCACCTCTTATAATTCATTTGACATAAAATAACTGCAAAAATAAGTATAACACAAGTTATTTTAAAGATACAGGCTCTTCTTAAAAATGTAAATGAATTGTAACCTTTTTTATGCTATAATACCCATAAAGGAGAGTGATTTTATGGCGAAAAAAGTTGTTCTTGTCACTGGCGCTTCCCGCGGAATCGGAAAAGCCATAGCGGTTAAATTTGCCAAAAAAGGATATAATGTAGTGATCAGCTGTGCTCACAGAGAGGCGGAGCTGATGCAGGCAAAAAAAGAAATTGAAGGCTATCAGGTTTCCTGTCTTGCCTTTCTGGGCGATATGGGAGACATGAGCACCTGCGAAACGATGTTTCAGCAGATTAAAAAACAATTCGGAACTCTGGATGTCCTGGTAAACAATGCAGGAATATCTTATATTGGACTGCTGCAGGATATGACCTCCGATGACTGGGATCGAATTGTCCGAACCAACCTGACCTCTGTATTTAACTGCTGTAAGCTGGCCATTCCCATGATGTTGTCAGCAGAAAAGGGAAAAATCATCAATATTTCTTCTGTCTGGGGCAATGTAGGAGCATCCTGTGAGGTTGCTTACTCTGCCACAAAAGGCGGAATCAACGCTTTCACCAAGGCTCTTGCCAAGGAACTGGCTCCCAGCAATATCCAGGTCAATGCCGTGTCCTGCGGAGCCATTGACACAGAAATGAACCAGTGGCTGGAGGAAGATGAACTGATCCAGCTGGTAGAAGAAATTCCAGCCGGACGGCTGGGCCAGGCAGAAGAGGTTGCCGACTTCGTTTACCATCTGGGTTACAAGGGCACCTATCTGACCGGTCAGATTATCAGTATGGATGGCGGCTGGACATAATTCTCTGATCACAAACCGCGCCGCGGCATCTTCCTGTGCCCGGCGCGGTCGCTTTCCGTATCAGTCCTGTTATCCACAGATTTTCTAAAATTTTCTGATCTCATCCCCAAAATCAGAGGTGTTTTCAATCTTCTTTATCACCACATAATAACTATAGGTATCGCTGGCCTTAACCAGAACACGCTCCCCCACCTTATGCCGCAGAATTGCCTTCCCCAAGGGAGACTCTGTGCTGATCATATTGTGCATGGAATTGCCCCGGATGCTGGTGACCAGCTTGTATACCTCCTCCTCGTCATCATCCTCCATGTAAAGGGTCACCGTATTATTGATTCCCACCTCATCCTCTCTGGATGTATCCGAAATAAGAATGGCATTTTTTAACATATTTTCCAGATAGCGGATCCGGCTTTCATTCTGATTCTTCTCCCGCTTTGCTGCATGGTATTCAAAATTTTCACTGAGATCTCCATGGGCCCGCGCTTCCTTTACTGCCTCTAAACACTCCGGACGAACAACCAGTTTTCTGTGCTCGATTTCCGCCTGAATTTTTTCCACATCTGTTTTGGTCAATTTTTCCCGCATATTTTCCCCTGCCTTTCTCTACTGTCAAAAGCTTTCTCCCGCCTACCTGAATTGCTACGCCAAATCACGAAATTCCTCTCTCCACCAAAAAGCTGCCCCTGCAATAAAAAGAAAGCAGATTACCCATGTCACAGGCTCACAGGCACAGACTGCCGGATAGCCCATTACCGGAACAATCCAGTATCCAAAAATCACCTTTCCAATCAGCTCCAGGCTGCTGCATAAAAGCGGAGCAATTCTGTGCCGCATTCCCTGCAGAGCATTTCTCATAATCACAAGAAAACCCATAGGCGGAAACATAGGAATACTTACACGAATATACAAAGCCGCATTGGCAATCACATCCCTGCTCTGGCTTCCTGTAATCAGCTCCACTGCCGCTGGTGCAAGAAAAACCGCAAAAAACAGAGCAAAAATCCACCAGGCCAGATACATGAAAAAAGCCGCCTTTACTCCTTTGGCAATCCTTCCTCTCTTTCCAGCTCCAAAGTTCTGACTGGCAAAGGTAGCGCAGCTGGAAGACAAAGCTCCGCCCGGCATCATAAACAACTCCACCAGACGCCGTCCACCTACCTGGGCCGCAATATAAACGCTTCCCAGCGCATTGATACTGCTCTGCAGAATCACGCTTCCAATGCTGTAAATCGTACTCATCATCGCCATACTAAGGCCAGTCACAAACATTTCTCCGGAAAGCTCCGGCGCTGCTTTTAAATCCTCCAGTCTAAAACGCATCTGGGCATAATTGCGCACAATATAGACAAAGCCCATTGCTGCGCTGATTCCCTGGGAGATGACTGTCGCTGCCGCCGCGCCCCGCACTCCCATGCCCAAAGGCCCCATAAATAAATAATCCAGTCCCACATTCAATCCACAGCTGAACATCAGGAAATACAGAGGCGTCATACTGTTTCCCACAGACCGCAAAAGCCCCGCCTCCAGATTATAGACCATCGTCAGCGGAATTCCTGCCAGGATTACCGTAATATAGCTTAAAGCGCCTTCCATTACAGTATCCGGCGTATTCAAAGCAGACAGCAGAGGATGCCGCAGCGCCAGAAAACCTCCCGTCAAAACCACAGCCCAGATGGCAGCCAGCACCACCATCCATCCAGATGCCCGGCGGACTCCCCACTCATCACCTGCGCCGAAAAACCGGCTTACCACCAGAGCAAAGCCTGTATTCAGGCCAAAGGCAAATCCTGTAATTGTGCTGTAAAGCGCTGCTGTCGCACCAATCTGTGCAAGCGCTCCATCTCCCAGCAGATGACCGGCAATGGCAGTGTCTGCCAGATTATAAAACTGCTGAAACAGATTCCCCAGAAAAATCGGAAGAGCAAAAGCAAACAAAAGCTTCGCCGCACTTCCCTCTGTCATATCCATGACCCGTGTATTTCTTACTTTCTGCATCCTTTTACTCCTGGTACATATTTTGCATATCGTACAAATCACTCCGACAGCAAACGGGGGCAAAAGACATTTTCCCCAACACCTTATTATATAAAACGGCTGTAATATTGCAATACCTTTCTGAAAAATCTCTCATTTCCCGGCCAAAATGCCAAAGGGGGCTATCGGTAAATACCGTTTTTTATCTTCTAACTCTTAAAATAAGAATCTCCTGTAAAAATCAGTGTTTTTTATATCTGATCTTCTATGGGAATTTCTTGTTTTTTCTTTTCTGTATGTATTTTAGGGCACAAAAACCCCTCAACTGCATTTTTAAAAGCACTCTTTTTCTAAGCAGTCTTTTCTTCGGTTTTTCCTTCAAATTTCTTGATCTCATCATGAAGAAAACGATGATATTTATCTATATTTCTTCCAATCGCATACAGCATGAATTCTTTATATACTTTTTCGGATGTCCGGTAATTGAAACGTCGAAAACCGTCATTTTCTTGATCTTCATGACCTTATTTTTCTCTGCATCTTTTTCATCATCATATTTATAAAAATATTTTGCTTTATGTCCGCAGCCACTGCAATCGGAACGTCCATACACCTCAAATATCTGCGTTTTCATGTTGTAATACTTTCCAATTTCTTCTGTGCACGCACGTGATTTCCGTTTTTCATGATCCTGCAGCTTTATATAACTGGAGATTTTATGTTTCTTTTATGGAAAAGTTTTAAGGGCAGATGTGACTCGCATGAGTCACATCTGCCCTTATTTAGAACTATCTATTTCCCGATAGCCCCATACAAACCGCCTCCTGCTGCGGCCTGCTTTCTCTCTATCAGCTTCCATATCGGTAAATATATGTTTCTCCCGGACCGCCAAAACGGCTGACCTCTCCCTGCTCCCATAAATACTGCAAATGTGCAAGAATCTCAGAAGTAGCCATCCATTTCATCACCAGAGGATAGTTTTGAAAATTCCCTTCTTTATAATACCAGGTCATTTTTCCGGCTGCCTCAAAGGCACACATGGGCTTTGCAGAAAGAACACCTGTTATTTCATCCAGACGTTCTCTGTGATGCTCCAAAATCTCATCCACCCGCTCAGAAAGACAGGAAATTTCCCCTCGATGAGCCGGAAACACATGAGTTACCGGAAGGTTTCTGATTTTTTTCAGATTGTTAATATAATTGGCCAGCGAATGATCGCCTTCCTTATAATAGCCAATATTAGGCGTTATTTTATTCAGTACATGATCGCCGCAAAAGAAAATCCCCGCGCCTTCATCGTAGAATCCAATCATCCCGGGCATATGCCCCTTCAAATCAAGTACGCGAAAGCGATACCTTCCATAAGAAAACACATCCTGCTCCTCTGCCACGGAAATCTTTTCCGGCGGAACAGGAACAGAAATATCACTCTGCGGAGGCATATACTCCAGAAGCTTTCCTGGAATCCCACATTTTAGAAAGCTATTTTCCATATATGCCTCTCTGGATACAGGATCCTGTCCTGTAATCTCCATGGCATCCCAGGCACTGCAGCGGATTCTGCCGAACTGCTGATACAGATTCGGCAGATTGCCGCAGTGATCTCGATGGGAATGAGTAAGGAGGATATCTGTTTTACTTCGATCCAAAGCCAACGCGTCAACTGCTTCCTGAAGAATTCTCGTACATTCCTCTGTCTCAAATCCCACATCAATGATACAGTTTTTTTCTTGGCCCTTTATGATATAGCTGCTCAGCTCCTTCAAAGAAGAACCTGCAAGAGGCAACTTTACTTCATAAATATCTTCCGCAACCTGCTTCACTTTGTTTATTACTTTCTGTCATCCTTCCAGACAAACAGAATGCCCTTTTCCTGATATTCCTGAATCTGCTCATCGGTGTATCCCAGATCCTTCAGAATCTCCGGACCCTGCTCACCAATCAGCGGGCCGCCCTTGTATTCCGGAACACCCATCTCCTGGAATTTTACCGGCGGTCTTACCAGGGTTCTGGTATTGCCGTTGTCATACTGCATCTTGTACAGACAGTTGTTGGCCCATGCCTGCTCGTCTTCCAGAATCTCGCTCCAGGACTGTGCCAGGCTGAATGCCACGTCTGCTTCTTTCAGAATTGGCTGCCACTCAGCTGCTGTCTTTTTGCTCATAGCTTCCATACAGATATCGTACATCTCAGTACCAAGGCCCTTTGCCTGCAGATTCTGAATCGGGAAGTATCTCTCATCGTCAATCAGATCTTCTCTTCCCAGAGCTTTCATAAACTGCTTATAGTACATGTTGTAATCTGGCATACAGGTCTGAATAAATCTGTCATCTGCAGTTCTCCATGCAGAGTTGAAGGGGTTTGCACCCTCACGGATATTGATTGGATACTGCTGTGCAATACCTTCGTAGTTTGCAGCCTGAACCATCATACCCATGTTGTATACAGCAGTCTCAAACAGAGAGGTTTCAACCTTCTCGCCTTCGCCGGTCAGCTTTGCATGATACAGAGCAGCCAGGATACCAGCAGCCAGGTTCATTGCTACGTTGTGATCGCCAACGCCGGGAACAACGTTAAAGGGAACGGTTCCTCTCTGACGCAGGGAATCCAGATATCCGCCTCTTGCAAAGAATGCGGTAAAGTCAAATCCCGGAAGATCCTTATCCGGACCATACTCACCGTAACCGGTAACGATTGCGTAAACCAGCTTCGGGAATCTTACCTTCAGAGTCTCATAGTCAAGACCTGCTCTCTGCAGAGCCTGTATTCTCCAGTTGGTAATCAGAACGTCTGCATCCTCCAGCAGTTTAAAGAAAGCCTCTTTACCTTCCGGAGTTTTCATGTTCAGAGAAATACATCTCTTATTTCCGTTCTCCAAATCCCAGGTTGTATTCTCATACATATCCAGAGGTCTTCCCTCGGAGGGAGCGGTATGTCTCAGCGGATCACCCTTTGCAGACTCAATTTTAATAACGTCTGCACCGCAGTCTGCCATAAAACGGCCTGCGCCTGCTGCTGCAATAAAGGTAGCAAGCTCTACAACTTTTACACCTTCCAGTAACTTTTTACTCATTGCTATATCCTCCTTTATACTCTGCTTTGTTTCCCGTTTTTTCCAGCTTATTTATCCAGTGCTTCCATAATAGCCGGAATTACTTTATACAGATCTCCTACAATGCCGTAGTCTGCAATTTCAAAGATAGGAGCATTCTCATTGGTATTGATTGCAATAATCTGCTCGGAATTCTGCATACCTGCTACATGCTGAATCGCGCCGGAAATACCGCAGGCAATATAAATTTTCGGTTTTACTGTGGTTCCTGTCTGACCAACCTGATATGCATGGTCAATCCAGCCTGCATCAACTGCTGCTCTGGAAGCTGCAACAATTCCGCCCAGCTTGTCAGCCAGCTGCTTTAACAGCTCAAAGCCTTCAGGCTTTCCAAGACCCATACCGCCAGATACAATAATCTCAGCGTCAGTCAGGGATACGGTATCCTTCATGGTCTTCACAATTTCAAGAACCTTGGTACGAATGTCGCCTTCCTTAAACTCTACGTTCAGCTTAATCAGCTCGCCCTTGCGGCCTTCCTCAAATGCTGCTTTTTCCATAACGCCCGGTCTGACAGTAGACATCTGCGGACGATGGTTCGGGCATACGATGGTAGCCATTAAGTTTCCGCCGAATGCCGGACGGGTCTGTTTGATCTTCTTATCTTCCGGATCAATCTCCAGCTTGGTGCAGTCTGCAGTCAGACCGGTATTTGCCTTAACTGCCAGACAGGGACCCAGATCACGTCCGATATGAGTTGCGCCTAACAGCACGATCTCCGGCTTATATTCCTCAATGGCATCGTTGATTACCTTGGTGTATGCATCGGTACGATAGGTTGCCAGTTCTTCATGATCTGCCACATATACCTTATCTGCGCCATACTCAAACAGCTGATCTGCCAGACCTTCTACATGATGTCCGCAGAGAACTGCGCAGAGATTACATCCTACTTCGTTTGCCAGCTTCTTTCCCTCGCCCAGCAGCTCGATAACAACCGGCATAATCACGCCGTCTCTCTGCTCTGCAAATACCCATACATCCTTATATGCGCTTAAATCCTTTACTTCCCGCTCTTCCTCTGTTTTCTCAATAGCCTTGAAAGGACATTTCTCTACGCAGACACCGCATCCAGTACAGGCAGCGCCAATGACTGCGATCTTGTTTTCCATGGTAATTGCTTCAAAAGGACAGTTCTTTACGCAGATGGAACAGCCTTTACATTTTTCTTTGATTACATTTACTGCCATTTTCTATACATCCTTTCCCTTTAGATATAGTGTTTCTCTCTCAGCTTGTCAACAAGTACCGCACTCATTTCCTGAATGGTTCCGCTTAACATCTCGCCTTTGCCCTTCTGCGGCGGTGTAAAGGAACGGAACACCTGGGTCGGGGATGCGTTAAGGCCGCAGTCCTTCGGATCCAGCTCTACTGCATTGTGATCCCAAACAGTAATTTCTTTCTTATATGCATCAACGATGCCGCCGATGCTCATGTATCTGGGCTGGTTCAGCTCTTTTACTGCAGTCAGCAGGCAGGGAGTCTGTACCTCGATGATCTCATATCCATCCTCCAGCTGTCTCTGAACAACAGCCTTGCCATCGCCCATCTGAATATCCTGAACGTAGGTTACAACCGGAAGACCCAGTCTCTGTGCCACCTGCGGGCCAACCTGAGCAGTATCTCCGTCGATTGCCTGACGTCCGGCAAAAATAACATCTACATCTCCAACCTTGCGGATACCTGCCGCAATGGTGGTAGAGGTTGCGCAGGTATCTGCGCCGCCGAATGCCCGGTCACTTAACAGATATGCCTCATCAGCACCCATAGCAAGGCACTCTCTCAGCATGTAGGTTGCCTGTGGCGGTCCCATGGTCAGAACAGCAACCGTGGCATCCGGATTCTGATCCTTAATCTGAAGAGCTGCCTCCAGTGCATTGGCATCATCCGGGTTTAAGATACTGGGCACACCGTCACGAATCAGGGTTCCCTTTACCGGATCAATTTTTACTTCATTGGTATCTGGCACCTGCTTTACACATACTAATATCTTCATTCTCTCAGCTCCTCCTATTTCTTCAGCAATTTTCCTGCGATTACCATCTGCTGTACCTGGCTGGTACCTTCATAAATCGTAAATACGCGGCAGTCACGATACATTCTTTCTACCTTGTAATCCTTGATGAAGCCGTATCCGCCGTGAATCTGTACTGCCTTTGCAGCAATTTCATTGCAGACCTCTGCTGCATAATATTTGGCCATAGATGCTGCCATAGACGCATCCTGGTGAGTATCCATTAAGTAAGCAGTCTTATATACCAGATTCTTTGCTGCCTCCAGCTTGGTTGCCATATCTGCAATCATGAAACTGATAGCCTGGAAATCTGCAATTCTTCTGCCAAACTGTTTTCTCTCTTTTGCGTATTTAATTGCCTCGTCCAAAGCGCCCTGAGCTACGCCGATAGCCTGAGCTGCAACACCCAGACGACCTGTATCCAGAGTCTTCATTGCATTGATAAAGCCTTTTCCTTCTTCGCCCAGCAGATCGCTCTTATGTACTCTTACGTTATCCAGAATAATATCACTGGTAGCACATCCGATTACACCCATCTTGTTCTCCGGCTTTCCGCAGGAAACGCCCGGAAGCTTCATGTCTACTACGAAAGCAGAAATTCCTCTGGTTCCTTTGGTCATATCGGTTTTTGCATAAACAACTGCCCAGTCTGCCAGAGGAGCCATGGTAATAAAGGTCTTACGACCATTTAAAATATAGTAATCTCCATCCTTTACTGCTGTTGTAGTCATGCCGCCTGCATCGGAACCGGCGCCCGGCTCTGTCAGTGCAAAGCAGACTTTCTTTTCACCCTTTACAACCGGTGTCAGATATTTTGCCTTCTGCTCTTCTGTTCCAGAAAGCAGGAACGGGCCGCCGGATAAGGAGTTAGGAGAAGAAACATAAATGCTTGCTACACCGCTGACTCTTGCCATCTCTTCCATAACGATTACATAGGAGCGTGCGTCTGCGCCCTGGCCGCCATACTCCTTCGGAACCTTAATTCCAAAAAATCCGGCCTTTGCCATTTTGTCTAGAATTTCCTCCGGGAATACCTCGGATTCCTCCACCTCGTCAAGGATTTCCTTGGTCAGCTCTGTCTCAGCAAATTCTCTGGCCAATTTCCTCACTAACTCATGCTGTTCTGTAAAATACATGCTTGTTCCTCCTTAATGTTTTAGGTTTATCATTTCGCCTGCCTGAACTCGAAGTTCCCTGGAAAGGACTTTTCCGCTGGCGTTGATTGGAAAGTTTTGAAATGTCAGAACGTACTTTGGAACCTTGTAATCAGAAAGGCGGGATTTTACATAAGACCTTACCTTTTCCTCATCAATCACAGCTCCGTTCTTTGGAATAATACAGGCTGCAATCTCTTCCTGCAGAACCTTTGCAGGAATGCCGATTACCTTTACCTCTTCCACTTCCGGCATTTCAATAATACAGTTTTCTATTTCTGCGGGAGAAATATTTTCCCCGCTTCGAATAATCATTTCTTTCATTCTTCCGGTTACATGAAGACATCCATTCTCATCCACATAACCAAGATCCCCTGTGTGCAGCCATCCATCCGGATCCACAGCCGCCTTTGTTTCCTCCGGCCGTTTATAATAGCCCTGCATCACATTATATCCCCGGACCACAATCTCTCCGCAGATTCCCGCATACCGTCCACAAACATCTTTACGGCAGCCCTCCACCGACTCATTCCGGGTGGCATCGGACTGCTGTATCGCAAACTCAATATCTGGAATCGGACGCCCTGATGTGTGGGATTTTAACTCCAGAGAATCTTCATAGTCTGAAATTGTAATACAGGGAGAAGCCTCTGTCTGCCCATAGGACACCTGCAAATGCTTCATTCCCAGTTCCCGGCAGATTTCCTCGTATTCCACCGGAAGCACAGGAGAACCTGCAATAATACCGCTTTCCAGAGAAGAAAGATCATACTGTGAACGGTTCTGGTTATGAAGAATTGCCAGAAACATGGTAGGGACACCATTGAGCACTGTACACCGGTACTTCTGCACCTGTTCCAGTACATCTATTGTTTTATAGTATTTCAGAAGATGAGCCTGAGCCCCGCTGTGAATACAGCAGAGAATTCCCGCTGTTATTCCAAAGCAGTGAAACAACGGTACGGAAATACACAGCTTGTCCTTCTGACTCCAGCGCATCTGTCTGGCAATCTCTGCCGAGTTATTCACCAGGCTGAAATGAGACAGCATTACCCCTTTCGGTCTGCTGGTTGTGCCTGACGTAAACATAATACAGGCCGTATCCTCCGGCATTACCTCAGCTTTTCTTTCGTCAAGCTTCTTCTTTTCCCGACCGGAGAGTTCCAGAGGAAATCCGGCTCTCTGATACCATTTATTTGCCGGATCCTCCTCCAGAGGAACAATTTTTTTCAGGTATGGAAGGGTTTCTACAGGAATCTTCTTTAGAAGATCTTCATATACAGTGCTTTTACAGCCATATCCGTGAAACAGATACTCTATATCATTATCCCGTAAAATTCCCTCCAGCTCATTTTCCTTATAACAGGTGTTGACCAGCACTGCCGCTGCACCTATCTTCAGCAAGGCAAAAAAGCAAAACACCCAGTTGGGGCTGTTGACGCTCCATATGGCTGCATGGCTTCCTTTTCTGATTCCCAGTTCCAGATATCTGACTGCCAGAAAATCAGAAATTTCATCCATTTCTTTCCAGGAATACAGATAATCCCGATATCCGATTCCCGGACAGTCCGGAGTTTTTTCGGCCCGCTCTCGCAGGATTGTTCCGATTGTTTTAGAAACTAGACTCATAATCTGCTCCCCTGCCATCGAGGCAAGCTGTATACTTGTATACAACTTTCTTTACACGATAAAACGCGCATCACACGCGTTTTATCGGATAACATCCTTATTTTGTATCAAACTTTGTAGCAATCATATGTACTACATATGGAATCATAATAACCGGAATCGTCAGGTACCCAAGATAAGCATAACCAACTGCTACGATCTTGTTCAGACCAAGCTGAGCAATCAGGAATGCTAAAATAGTACATACCAGGGTAACCATAATAACATTTTTTCCCGGTTTTGCAGTCGGGTCAAAGTTCTTATCCAGAGAAGTACATACACGATTAGACATACCTGCAATCATATTTACTGCTGTAGAAACAGAGCCAAGAACGATCAGGATAGAAATAATCGGTCTTAATACAGACGGTGCAACACCTCTGTTTACCAGAATCAGCAGCGGAATACTCTCAGTTGCAAAGTTCGGATCATTGGTAATTGCCATCAGACCAAGAACTGCCATCAGACAGGTAATGCTATTTACGAAGAATCCATAAACCATAGAAGTCTTTGCATCATCTGGACTTTCAAAAGGCTTTGCATGCTGGAACAGCAGTCCAATAGCAGCAAGCTGGAATGCAGCATACACGATGCTGGTCCATAAAGCCTTTCCTGCGGGAGCTGGATTTGCTGCGCTTGCTGCAATATTTGCAGAAATATCGCCCCACTGAGCAATGATGTTGGGGATATATACAATAAGCAGTCCTGCAACAATCAGAACCGAAAGAGTGGATGCCACCTTACGTACAACGTTGGTGCCGTAAACAGCAACTATGAAGATAAACACGCCTACAAAAACAGTTCCTACCCAATGGTTAATGCCAAATGCACTTTCCATGGTACTTACACCGGTTGCAAAGGCAGCGGCCGGAGCAACACAGATCGTTACAATATACACCAGCTCATACAGGTTGGAAAAAATCGGTGAATATTTGCCGTAAAAGCTGTTATTAAAGCTTCTGTAGTCATATACGTTGTGCTTCTTTGCATAGCGCAGTCCATACCACTGATAAAAAGCACCAATAAACTGTGCTAAAATACAGGTTGCAAATGCCCATACACCAAACTGTACAAAGTACTGTCTTAACTGGTTACCTGATGCAAATCCGCCTCCGAACTGTGTGGTAAACCATACAAAAGCCACACCAACTGTAACCGACATTTTGTCTTTACTAATCATACTTGGTTCCTCTTCTCTTCTTTAAAAATATACTTTGCTCTGATTTTCCCCTTCAATCAGAACATTTCCTTAAACGCCTGAATCATCGTATTGGCCTGCTCGTAGTTTACCATCTGACGGTCAACTTCAATATTCAGGTTCATGAGACCGGCTGCATCGCATGCTCTCTTAATCGGAACATAGTCAAACTCTTCCGGATCACAGAATTTGGTCATCAGAACAATCACACCCTTGGCATCGTGTTTCTTTGCCTGCTCTACAATGTAGTCCACACGCTTTTTATCCTTATCATAAAGCAGTGTGCAGTTGTCCATATCTGCAAATTTCTGAGCCAGTGCATCAATCGGATTATCCATCTCCGGAATATCGGTCTTGTACTGTCTGGATTCATGAGCCACATCATCAAAAACAACCTTAATGCCGTTGTCATCAAAAATCTTTAACAGGTTCGGAGAATCTGCAAGAATTCCGCTTACCAGAACACGAACCTTGCCCTCTGCCTTCGGCCCCTTCTTCAGTTCCTCATTAATCTGCTTAACAACAGCCGTATGCTCTTCCGGAAGCATAAACCATGCACTCTTGAATACATCGCTTCTCTCAGCAGCAGTAATCTCTGCCTCTGAAGCAAGCTCTGCAAACTCTCTCATAACTGCATTGTGCTCGTTGTAAATCCGGTTAGACTCAGCCAGTGCAAATTCAGAAAAATGAGCGCCGGTTGCTGCCTCTAAATCACGGATAACTCTTATATAACCGTCTCTTGTAAACTTTACGCCGTAAGCCGGTTTCCGGTTCTGCGGATAAGTCATGGGAATAAACGGAATATCCTTTACTGCATATTTCCAGTTCTGTCCCAGGGTCTTTAAGGAGTCGCACAGAGAAGGAATGATGATGGCGGAAACTCCGTCATACTCGCCCTTCAGTCCCAGTTCCAGAATAGACTGCATAATGGAGCAGATGAAAGCCGGATAATACTTCTTGGACTCATTCAGTTCCATGTCGGCGCCCCATACGCCCATGGGAACCATTCCCATAGAATGAATAATTTCCTGAGGAGTGTAAACGGGAGCAACAGCTACAACCTTTTTGCCCTCAGCCAGATATTTTTCCAGCTGCTTTTTCGGAGCTGCGGCAACCTCATGAAGCTGCGCAAATAATTCCTTTACTGCCATTTTAATTACCTCCTTTGTTTGCTTCCATAATTTCCATCAGGCCCTGAACGCGGGTATCATACTGAGCCTCGGAGAAGTTTCTCGGGTCTGCCTGATCGCCGTCGAAGGAAGCTACCGGAATATCGCAGGCCTCACCAATCTGTCTGCTCATCTCCGGCATAAATCCGGACCACAGCTTACAGGAACGGTTGGTATGAACCAGAAGTCCCTCTACATGGTTATCCTTACAAAGCTTGATTCGTTTATCTCTTGCGTGTTCCAGGTTCATGGCATTCGGTACGTTTGCGTAAGCCCGGCACATTCCGTCAAAATCATCATAGATAAATCCGAATGCATCTGCATAAATGGTGGTTACCATGTTGATGCCTCTGCTCTTTAAACCGGTGGAGGTTACTCTCAGCCACGGCCAGCAGGCAATACCTTCAAACATGATGCGGTATTTTTCCTCTGCGCGGAATGTGGAGGTTCCTTTTTCATGATTCTCTTTGTATTCCTTTAACAGGGTTTCCATTGCGTCAGCAGCTTCTTTCTTACCGCGGGCAGTAACCATAACTGCCATGTGGTTTAACAGGTCGAAGCCGTTGAACGGAGACGGTGTATATTTAGCCTGCTCTGTTGCCTCCAGCCATGCACGGCTGGAACGTCCGGAAATCTCCATAACCTCTTTGAAGCGCTCATCGCTCCATTTCTTTCCGGTGTACTCCTCCAGCTGGTGAATTGCATCCCAGAACTGAGCCTTTATGTACTCAACCTCTGCATCAGATACTTCATAATCCGGGTTAAACGGAATATCGATCATAATCATGGGAATATCCAGCTCTTTGGCAATATTCTCATACCATTTAATCATACAGTTACAGATGTTGTTGCAGCACAGAACGAAGTCAGGAAGCGGCATGTTCTGCTCCGGAGCATCCTTTACCTTCATGTATGCAAGAGAAGTTCTTGCATATGCACAGATATCATTGGAATAGCCCTCGCCTTCACTGATATTACACATTCTCTCGCCGCCGCCTCTGGCTGCAATTGCTGCTGCCTGGTTCTCCGGATAGCAGACATACAGTCCCAGTGTTTCCGGAATCTCTACCGGAAAGTTACTGGCGCACCAACCTACCATTTCGCCTCTAGCCTTTGCCTCTATGGCGTCGCTGTAAGCCTTCGCTGCAATCTGTCCCAGTTTGAATTTCGCTGAATTCGGATCTGGTGCAGGTCTGCTTTTCTTTACTTCTTCACCCATAATGAAAACCTCCTTTATGTTTCATTCCTTTTATTGAGCAGTGTTTTCGCCACTCTTTATTTTGTCATAAGCGTACAGGGAAGCTCCCAGCGCACCCATGAGTTGGGCCATGTCATTGTATGCAATCTCAACCCCAAGCTCCTTCGCCATAGCATTTCTCACGCCGGCATTTCTGGCTACGCCGCCGCTCATGCATACCTTTTCTCTGACTCCTGCTCTTCTGACCAGGGAAGCCACTCTTGTTGCTACGGACTGGCAAATGCCTGCCACCAGATCCGGAAGATTTGTTCCTGCCGCCAGCTGCGAAATCACCTCTGACTCAGCAAACACCGTACAGGTACTGGAAATACTGGCCGGATTCTCTGATTTGGCCGCCTCTACCTCCAGCTGCGAAATATCCAGCTTCAGGATGTTTGCCATAACATCCAGAAACCTTCCTGTTCCTGCCGCACACTTGTCATTCATAACAAAATTCATCATACGGCCTTTTTCATTCAGGGAAAGTACCTTGGCATCCTGTCCGCCGATATCAATAACCGTATGAACATCCGGAAAAACGAAATGGACGCCTCTGGCATGGCAGCTTAACTCGCTGACTTCGCCTTCCGCCTCCTCAAACAGCTTTCTTCCATATCCGGTAGCAACGGTACAGGCAATGTCATCTCTGGTCAGCCCTGCGTCCTTCAGCACCTCTTCCAGTGCCAGATGAGGGCCATCTGTTCCTGTCCCTGCCACAACAATGGATTTTCCTGCAATTTTCGTTCCATCCTCCAAAATAATACATTTTGAAGTGGTGGATCCAATATCAATTCCAAGTGTGTACATAGCCTCAACCTCTTTGTCTATTTTTTAACAATCTGAAGAAAAAATAATACCTTACATTCTAGCACATATTTGTAACCACATTTTTCTTTTTACATACTAGTATACAAGCTGCCAAAAAATTTCAACACATTTTACTCTTGAATTCTAGTATACAATGTGCTCTGAAAAAATTGTTCATATTTACCATCGAAACATGAACAATCACACTTACTGATAATATATTATCAAATATTAGCTGAAATGTAAATAGGTATTTTATATTTTTTTTAGAAATTAAGCAGAATGCACAATCTCTATAAAAAATACTCCGGATACTCCGCTCTGGCTGGCTCAGAAATCTGGGAAATTGTCTCCAGATGAGCTGACATAGCTCTCATGGCCCGCCCTCCCCTGTTTGCTTCAATCGCCTGATAAATCGCCTCATGCTCCTCTATCAATTCTGGCACCCGATGCGCAAAGGTAACATCAAAATTCCTCCATCTGGCAATGTGAATCATATGCTCTGCCATCAGCTCCATCAAATTGTGTCTATGCACACTGTCTACCAGCATCTTGTGAAACTCTGAATCCAGAGTTTTAAAATCCGAATCATAACCGCTGGAATTGTAGAACTCCTTCTGCTTATCCAGATTTTTCCTCAGATCTGCCATCAACCCCTGCCTCTGGCTCTCATCCATAGTTTCAAAGATCTCATACAAGACCTCTTTTTCAATCGCTGTTCTCAAAAGCAGCAAATCCGCAATAAAATCAAGATCGATTTTGCTGACATACGTTCCTCGCTGCGGATATACCTCAATCAGCTTTCGCTGGCTCAGACGCGTGAACACCGTCCGAATCACAGAACGGGAAACTCCATATTCCTCGCTCATCTGATTTTCACTGATCTTCTGCCCTGGCTTCAGCTGAAGATTAGTAATCCGGTCACAGATATCCTGATAAACTTCTTCAGCCGTTGCCGGACGCTGGCTGCTGTATATCGTCATTCTCTTCCCTCCTCTCCTCGCCTTTTGCTTTGCTATCTTTTCATTATACACTATATTGAGACAGTTTCCTAGTATAAAATTCTGTACAGAAAAAAGATAAAACTTTCAAAAGTAAATTCCACTGTCCGCTTATGCGGTGGAATTTACTCCTGCATGAGTAGCATTTAATCTTTCATATATTTGTGCTATGCTCAAGAAGACCTTCTGGCAGCAGTAGAAGGAGATCTCTATGAGCAAATATATTCCTGGTAACCAGAAACATCTTTCCCTTGAAGACCGCAAATACATTGAGCATTCCCTCAACCGTGGCAGTTCCTTTAAAGATATCGCCCGATTCTTATGCAAGGATCCTACTACATCTTTGAATATGTCTGTCAGCTGGATGTGGAGCGTTCTCGAAAAAGCGGTGTTCCAGAACAGGACTACTCAGATATGCCTGAAGCTTTTTCTAATGTATCGGCAGAAAGTTTAGGCGGTTATATGAAAGCACAATTCCATTATTGGAGTGAAGATGAAATTGCTTGTAATTTCCGTAAAATGCTTACTCTGGAACAATACAAATCCCCGGAAATGAATGCTTTGTATCAAAAAGTTCTTGTCAGCGGACCCATGGATTATATCGAAAATCTATTTCGTGAAATGTCAAAGAAGCAAGAGAAACAGCTGCCATCTCCCCATGTATTGGCAGTAGAGTTCTATTCTCCCTTTTTTCTTCTGCTCAGCATGTCTGATGGAGTAGAGTGTACAGAAACAAAAGAAGAAATCGCCAAAAACTATGAGTGTTATATCGACGATTTTTTCCAAAAATATTTTTCATAAAACTTACACTGGAAAGGAAATTATAGTGGATAATTTAATTAACATAAAAAAATACGGATTCTCCGAAAGCTTTTCAAATGGAATCCTACAAGATAATCAATTAACCCCAGCTCGTATTCTTTCACAGGAAAAAGGGTTCTATCGAATCATATCCGACAAAGGAAAGAAATTGGCAGAGGTATCTGGAAAGTTTCAATTTCAAACGACAGTTTCATCAGATTACTCTGCTGTTGGCGATTTTGTACTGGTAAATTGGAACGAATCCGGCAACAGTGCAATCATTGAATCGCTGCTGCCACGAAAAAGTGCTTTTATCCGAAAGGCGGCTGGAGGATCACAGCAGGAGCAGGTAGTTGCTGCGAACATTGACATTGTATTTTTGTGCATGGCATTGAACAATGATTTTAACCTGAGACGAATGGAGCGATATATTTCGATTGCGTGGGATAGCGGTGCTATGCCGGTTGTGGTTCTGACAAAATCGGATTTGTGTGATGATTTGGAACAGAAACTTGCTGAAGTATCTACGATTGCTTTTGGGGTGGATGTTCTGGTTACTACTTCAACAGAAGAAAATGGATACGAGGAACTTCTTCCATTTATTTCGGAGGGCAAAACGATAGCGTTCATTGGTTCTTCGGGCGTAGGGAAATCTACCCTCATCAATCGCCTGCTGGGGAAAGAACTCCTAAAAACAAACGGACTTCGCAATGATGACAAAGGCAGACATACCACTACACACAGAGAATTGTTTCTGCTCCCTTCAGGCGGCATGGTAATCGATACTCCGGGTATGCGTGAATTTGGAATGTGGGATAATGATACCGGAATTGAAAGAACCTTTATGGACATTGAAGAACTGGCTGCTCAGTGTAAATTCCGCAACTGTACCCATACAAATGAGCCGGGATGTGCTATTCAGAAAGCATTGACAACTGGAAAATTAGAAATTAACCGTTGGCAATCCTATCAGAAGCTTAAAGCAGAAAATGATTATATGGAAGATAAAGAGAGCTACATGCTTGCAAAAGGAATGCGAGAAAAGCAAATTTCCAAGTTAATTAAAAAAATGCCAATCAGAGTGTAAAAAGGAGATACTGCTTTATGGAAGAAAATATTATTATTAGAAATGAAAAGAAAGAAGATTGGGAACTTGTAGAGAGGATTACAAGACAAGCCTTTTATAATCTTTATGTACCGGGATGTGTGGAACATTATTTAGTTCATATCATGCGGGAACATGAGGACTTTATTCCGGAATTGGATTTTGTATTAGAACTGGATGGTCAGGTGATCGGCAATATCATGTATACAAAAGCAAAATTGACCGATGAAAATGGAACTGAAAAAGAGATTTTAACATTTGGTCCGGTTAGTATCCATCCGGCTTACCAGAGAATGGGGTATGGAAAAATGCTTATGGAGCATTCATTTCAAGCAGCCATACAGTTAGGATATGATACGATTGTTATTTTGGGAAGTCCTGCCAACTATGTTAGCCGTGGATTTAAATGTTGCAAGAAATATAATGTTTGTATCGAAAACGGAAAATATCCTGCTGCGATGATGGTAAAAGAACTAATCCCCCATATATTGGATGATCATAAATGGCTTTATCAGGATAGTCCTGTTATGGCAATCAGTAAGGAAGAAGCGGAACGCTATGATGACACATTAGAACCAATGGAAAAAAAGTACCTTCCAAGCCAAGACGAATTTTATATTATGAGTCAGGCTTTTATAGAGGAATAATATAACACTCAGAGATGATTAAATTACTTCCCCCGAACCATTACGACTAAATACCCGCCGCCCACACAGCGGCAGTCTGCGATTGCCGCTGCCTACCTTGCCAAGCACCCGGATGATAAGGATAAAACGAAAAAGCACCGCTGGAAAAGCTATATAAAACAAGCATTTCCACGGTGTTTTTCTAAATCTCACTGTCAAAGATAGGAATATCGCATATCCTGTTTGCTGTGTCAACCATTATTCCAAACATATTTGCCCGATACGATTGAAAAAGCAGATTCCTTATGCTATACTTTATGGCGATGAAAAAGGCGTAAAAAGGGCGTAAAAGAAATATAAGGAAAGGCAGAAGCCCGCAAAATTGCAAGGTTTCTGGACAGGTAAAGATAAAATGAAATTAGGTATCGTGGGACTTCCCAACGTAGGAAAAAGTACACTGTTTAATTCTCTGACTAAGGCAGGCGCAGAATCTGCAAACTATCCCTTCTGCACCATCGATCCCAACGTAGGCGTTGTTCCTGTTCCTGACAAGCGCTTAAAGCTGTTAGGCGATCTGTATCACTCCAAAAAGGTAACTCCAGCTGTTATCGAATTCGTTGATATTGCCGGTCTGGTAAAAGGAGCATCCAAGGGCGAAGGTCTGGGCAATCAGTTTCTGGCCAATATCCGTGAGGTAGACGCTATTGTACACGTTGTCCGCTGCTTTGAGGATGAAAATGTCATTCATGTAGAAGGAAGTGTTGATCCTCTCCGCGATATTGAAACCATCAATCTGGAGCTGATCTTTTCAGATCTGGAGATTCTGGAACGCCGGATTGCAAAGACAGCCCGCTCTGCCATGAATGATAAGTCTCTGGCAAAAGAGCTGGACGTTTTAAGAGAGCTGAAGGTAATTCTGGAAGATGGCAAGCTGGCCTGCACCTATGAGAACGAGGATGAGGATGTTATGGCTTTTGTTAATTCCCTGAATCTGCTTACCTGCAAACCGGTTATTTTTGCCGCCAATGTAGGTGAAGAAGATCTGGCAGACGACGGAGCTTCCAATTCCCATGTTGCTGCGGTAAGAGAGTTTGCTGCTGAAAACGGTTCTGAGGTATTTATTATTTCCGCTCAGATTGAGCAGGAAATTGCTGAGCTGGACGATGATGAAAAGCAGGAATACTTAGAGGCTCTTGGTCTTTCCGAATCTGGTCTGGACAAGCTCATTGCTGCCAGCTACCGACTTCTGGGTCTGATTAGTTATCTGACCTCCGGAGAGGATGAAACCAGAGCATGGACCATTAAAGTTGGAACCAAAGCTCCTCAGGCTGCCGGAAAAATCCACTCTGACTTTGAACGCGGATTTATTCGCGCTGAGGTTGTAAACTATCAGGATCTGCTGGACTGTGGAACCTATGCCAAGGCAAAGGAAAAGGGTCTGGTTGGACTGGAAGGAAAGGATTATGTGGTAAAGGACGGAGACGTTATTCTGTTCCGCTTTAACGTATAGGTTCCATTAGAACGATTAATATCCCCCGCCGGAAAAGCTGATATTCTGCAGCTTTCCGGCGTTTTTTCCGTTTTTTCAGGCTCTTTTCCCTAAACTTTCCCTTCTCTCCTGCTTTTCTCTCCCTTCTCCTATACCTCGCTGTGCTTTCTGTATTTTTCCATCATGGGACACTCATCTAAGGTAGCGAAATAATCCTGCGGCGTTTCTGCCCTTCGTATCTTCTGTACCGTTCCATCTGATTTCAGAAGAAGCTCTGCTGATTTCAGCTTTCCATTGTAATTATACCCCATAGAAAATCCGTGAGCCCCGGTATCGTGAATCACCAAAAGATCTCCCATCTCTATTTCTGGAAGCATCCGATCAATCGCAAACTTATCGTTGTTTTCGCAGAGAGAGCCCACGATATCATATCTGTGATCACAGACAGCTGTTTCCTTTCCAGCCACAGTAATATGATGGTAGGCGCCGTACATAGCCGGACGCATCAGATTAACCGCACAGGAATCTACGCCGATATACTCTTTATAGGTATGTTTTTCATGAATAGCTCTCGTAACCAGGCACCCATAAGGTCCTGTCATAAACCGTCCCATCTCCGTACAGAGACTGACATCTCCCATCCCCGCCGGAACCAGCACCTCCTCGTATACCTTTCTCACGCCCTCTCCTATAGCCATAATGTCATTGGGCTCCTGATCCGGACGATAAGGAATACCGACGCCTCCAGAGAGATTAATAAAAGCCACATGAGCTCCTGTTTCCTGATGCAGCCTTACAGCCAGCTCAAACAGAATCCTTGCCAGCATGGGATAATATTCATTGGTTACTGTATTGCTGGCAAGAAAGGCATGAATTCCAAAATGTCTGGCCCCCTTTGCTTTCAGAATACGAAATGCCTCAACAATCTGATCCGTTGTCATCCCATATTTGGCATCTCCCGGATTATCCATAATCTCGTTGCTGATTTTGAATACACCGCCTGGATTATAGCGGCAGCTGATGGTTTCTGGTATATAGCCCAGAGTCTTTTCCAGACATTCAATATGGGTAATGTCATCCAGATTGATGACAGCTCCCAGTCTTTCTGCCAAAGCAAACTCCTCCGGAGGAGTTTCATTGGAGGAAAACATAATGTCATGGCCGGAAAATCCCACGGCATCTGCCATCATAAGCTCTGTTGCGGAGGAACAGTCAGCTCCGCAGCCCTCCTCCTTCAAAATCTGCAAAAGATAGGGATTCGGCGTAGCCTTCACGGCAAAATATTCCCGGTATCCGGAGTTCCAGGCAAAAGCCTTTTTCAGACGTTCTGCATTTTCCCGAATGCCCTTTTCATCATAAAGATAAAAAGGGGTCGGATATTTCTTTGTAATGATTTCCAGCTGTTCCTTTGTAACAAATGGTTTTTTATCCATACTAACCTCCTATACTGACTTTTTCTAAAACAAGAAAAATTTCTCTTCCGCCGCATGGCGTTCCTCGCGGAGCGTTTTTGTATCATAGAGCGAACTTTCCTATGATACAAAAAGAAGTCTGAATGACATTTTTCTGCCATATCAGACTTCTTTGTCTCTGTTATCTCATAACAATTTCTAAATTTTGTTCTTAGTCAACAACAACTACACGCATAATGTTCGTGTTTGCAGCCGGCTCATGACGGCTTGCTCTGCTGACAACGCCTGCAGTTACAACCGTAACATCGCCTTCCTCCAGAATTCCCTTGTTCTTCAGAAGCTCCAGAGAGGACCAAATCAGCACGTCTGTAGATTCAGCACGCTTTGCCTGGAAAGGACGAACTCCCCAGTAAATCTGCATCTGACGCACAGCGGAAGCGCTGGGAGACAGACCAATAATCTGTACGCCCGGTCTCCACTTAGACAGCATTCTTGTTGTAAAGCCGCTGATGGACGGAGCAATAATTGCCTTGGCATTCAGTGCATGTGCAGTGGAAACTGAAGAATAGCACACTGCATTGGAAATATTCTGCTCATTCTCAGCAGAAACCTTTCTCTTGCGGTAGGAGCCGTAATCCAGATATTTCTCTGTAGACTCACAAATCTGAGCCATCATGCTGAGAGCTTCCACCGGATATTTACCCATAGCAGTCTCACCGGACAGCATAACAGCATCTGTTCCGTCATATACGGCATTTGCCACATCCGTTACCTCTGCTCTGGTAGGACGGGGATTACGGATCATGGAATCCAGCATCTGTGTTGCAGTAATAACCGGCTTGCAGGCCTGGTTGCACTTGGAAATAATGATTTTCTGAATGTGGGGAACTTCCTCTGCCGGAATCTCTACGCCCATATCGCCTCTGGCTACCATAATACCGTCACTGGCTTCAATAATCGCATCCAGATTCTCAATTCCCTCTGCATTTTCGATCTTGGCAATAATCTGAATAGAAGAACCAGCCTCATCCAGAATTTCACGAATCTCACGAACTGCATCTGCTGTACGTACAAAGGATGCAGCAATAAAATCAAAGCCCTGCTCAATACCAAAACGAATATCTGCCTTATCCTTATCGGTAAGAGCCGGCAGCTTAATTTTTACATTTGGTACATTAACTCCTTTTTTCTCTCCCAGTTCACCGCCATTTATAACCTGACAAACAATATCTGTGTCATTTACTTCCTGTACCTTCAGCTCAATCAGTCCGTCATCAATCAGAATCCGGTTGCCTTCTGCTACGTCTTCATTTAATCCGCTGTAGTTAATATGAGCAATCTGATTGTCTCCCACAATCTCTCTGGTTGTCAGAGTATAGGTCTGTCCAGCTTCCAGAGTTACCTTTTTTCCATCTTTCAGAAGTCCGGTACGAATCTCCGGTCCCTTCGTATCCAGAAGAGCGGCAATGGGAAGCCCAGTTTCTTCACGGATGCTTTTCAACATATCGAGACGCATTTTCTGTTCCTCGTAATCGCCGTGAGAGAAGTTAAATCTGGCAACATCCATGCCATGAAGAGCCAGAGCCTTCATCAGATCTCTGTCGTTGGTATTTGGTCCCATGGTACATATGATTTTTGTCTTTTTCATAAAAAATTGTCCTCCGTTTTTTACAGCCTATTGTCCAGAATTCTTTGTAACATGCTGATGGGTGTACAGGTGATCCTGGCAGTATTCATAATTTCCCTCGCATTTGGAACAGTAGCGGAATTCCAGATTTTCTCCATCCAGCTCTGTCCTGCCGCATACTGCGCAGCGATGTCTTGCCTGTCCAGGCGCTATGATTTTCATTTCCCGTTTGAATTCCTGCTTCCGCTTTATCTCCTTAGGCGCATACCGCTTGTAGTTGCGGGTCATAGCAAAGAATACCAGGATATTCAGCAAAGAAACTGCCAGCTCCACTTTTGTATTCATTCCGCCGTTGATAAAGTCAAACAGATACACCGCTCCCTCTGCCACTGCCAGCCATCTGGCTTTAATCGGCAATACAAAAAACAGAAGGAACTGCGCATCCGGAAAACAGATGGCAAATGCAAGGAAAACCGAAGAATTAAGAAAGCCTGTTGTCAGCATCCAATTTTCCTTAAATATAAAATATCCTACAAAGGCAGCCAGAACCTGAGCTACCACACCCATCAAAAAAAATACATTAAATCGAAAAGAACCCCAAACATTTTCCAGCGTCTGACCCAGATTATTGTATACAAACAGGGCTAAAACACCTAAAAACACGGTAGAAAACTGCCAGTTTCCAAATGCCGGCGGAAACAGCAAAAATGTCACAATCCGCCAAACCTGTCCTTGGAGAATTTCCCCCACATCCAGACTCAGATATTCAAAATACAGAATCGGATTTACCAGCCAGATTACCAGTCCAACTGCATAAAGAATTGTAATATAATACATCAGATTCGGTATCGCATATCTTTGATACTTTCTTTCTAATTTTCTGAAAAACTCCATGAATCTTCCTTTCTGAAACCTATTTGCCAACAATTAAAACAGATTCTTCTTGGAAAAAATCAGCGCTACCAGGCCGGACAGCAGGGCTGCAAAGCCCAGAACAATCACAAAACCATAGGGGCTGGAAGCAAAAGGCATTCCCACTGAATTGACGTTCATTCCATAAAAGCTGGCTACCATTGTCGGAATCGACATAACAATCGTAATCGTAGCCAGGAACTTCATTACGATATTCAGATTATTGGAAATAACCGATGCAAAGGCATCCATGGTTCCGCTCAGAATACCGCTGTAAATATTGGCCATCTCGATGGCCTGTTTATTCTCTGTGATAACATCCTCCAGAAGATCCGTATCCTCCGGATACTTCTTGATCTTTTCGCTGCGCAGCAGCTTCTCCAGCACCATCTCATTGGAGCGGAGGGAGGTTGTAAAGTACACAAGGCTCTTTTCCAGCTCCAGCAGCTCAATCAGCTCCTGGTTTCTCTGGGATTTGTGAAGCTCACGCTCCACTACCTCACTCTTTTTATCAATAATTCTCAGATACTGCAGATACAAGGAAGCATTCTTATACAGAATCTGCAGAATAAAACGGCTCTTCATATGGGTATGGAAATCCCGCACCCGGCCGTCCATAAAGGCTGTCAACACCGGGGTATCCTCCAGGCAGACAGTCACGATTGCCTCTTCTGTCATAATAATACCCATAGGGATGGTCACATACCAGTCCTTTTCGTTGCGCTCCTCAATCAGCGGAATATCCACAACAATCAGGCTGTAGGTATCCTCGCTCTCAATACGGGATCGCTCCTCCTCATCCAGCGGTGCCTTCACATCATCCGGATCAATTCCAAACCGTTCTGCCACCTCAAGAATTTCCGTAGCTGTCGGGTCGGTCAGTGCAATCCAGCATCCGCTCTCAATCTCTTCAATCTGGCGAACTACGCCTTCCTCTGTTTTAAAAATACGAACCATGTCAGATTATTCCTTTCCTTATAATATTATTGTCTGCCACAGCGCTGGAGATACCTGCACCGCGGTTCTTCAGGAAAGAAAATTTTCTGATTCCTCTCTGAATTTAAGAATGCAATGCAGGTATGCGCTTTCGTCCATCTTCTGTTTCCGCGTGGTAACACGAGCCACCATCCATAGCTGCCATCCATCCTTTCTTTTCCATATTTTCAGAGTTACTGCTATATCATTATAGTTTCTGCCAGCCTGTTTGTCAAACCAAAAGACCTAATTTTTCAAATCTCACAGTTTTTATACAGTTTCTTAACTTTTTTTTAACAGGTATGAAAATTGTATTTTCTCATGTTTTATGTTAAACTGAGGTGTAAAAATGCTATTTTACGTGTTTCAGATAAGGAGGCGGGGAAAAACATTCCCGAAAACATGAAATTACATAACTCTTTAGGAATCGACATCGGTTCCACAACTGTCAAAATCGCTGTATTAGACAGCGATAACCATATATTATTTGCCGACTACGAGCGTCACTACGCCAATATTCAGGAGACGCTCGCTCTTTTATTGTCTCGGGCAAAAGAAAAACTGGGAGAAATGACCGTCAGGGCCAGTATCACAGGTTCCGGCGGTCTGACTCTTTCCAGACATCTGAACATTCCCTTTACCCAGGAGGTTGTTGCCGTAGCCACTGCGCTTCAGGCGTATGCTCCTCAGACAGATGTAGCCATTGAGCTGGGCGGGGAAGATGCAAAGATCATTTACTTTACCGGAGGAATTGACCAGCGAATGAACGGAATCTGTGCTGGCGGCACCGGTTCTTTTATTGATCAGATGGCCTCTCTGCTGCAGACAGACGCATCCGGTCTGAATGATTATGCAAAACATTATCAGATGATTTACCCGATTGCAGCCCGGTGCGGAGTATTTGCAAAATCTGATATACAGCCGCTGATCAACGAAGGGGCTACCAGAGAGGATCTGGCTGCCTCTATTTTTCAGGCTGTTGTCAACCAGACCATCAGCGGACTGGCCTGCGGAAAGCCTATCCGTGGTACGGTTGCCTTTCTGGGCGGACCTCTTCATTTTCTTCCAGAGTTAAGACATGCCTTTATCCGGACTCTGAATCTTGATGCAGAGCATATTGTAGCGCCAGAACACTCTCATCTTTTTGCTGCTACTGGAGCCGCTATGAATGCAAAGAACGATATCTCCAGTTCCCTGACCGAGCTGAGCAAGCGCCTCTCCTCCGGCATTCAGATGGAGTTTGAGGTTAAGCGTATGGAACCGCTGTTTGCCTCACAGGAGGAATATGAAGATTTCTGCAGCCGTCATCGTCAAAGCTGTGTGAAAAAAGCGGAGCTTTCCACCTACAGCGGAAACTGCTTTCTGGGCATTGACGCCGGTTCCACCACAACCAAGGTGGCCCTTGTCGCAGAGGATGGAAGTCTTCTTTACCATTTTTATGACAACAACAACGGCAGCACTATTGCCACTGCCATACGGGCCATCGGTGAAATCCGCCAGCAGCTTCCAGACACGGCAAAAATCGCCTGGTCCTGCTCAACCGGCTATGGAGAGGCGCTTTTAAAGGCTGCCCTGATGCTGGATGAGGGAGAGGTGGAAACCATCTCCCATTATTATGCCGCTGCATTTTTTGAGCCAGATGTAGACTGTATCCTGGACATTGGCGGTCAGGATATGAAATGTATTAAAATCAAGGACAGCACCGTAGACAGCGTTCAGCTGAACGAGGCCTGCTCCTCCGGCTGTGGTTCCTTTATTGAAACCTTTGCCAAATCCCTGAACTACAGCGTAGTTGATTTTGCCAAAGAAGCGCTGTTTGCCAAGAATCCTACGGATTTGGGCACTCGCTGTACGGTATTTATGAATTCCAATGTCAAGCAGGCTCAGAAGGAAGGCGCTTCTGTCGCAGATATTTCTGCAGGACTGGCCTATTCTGTTATTAAAAATGCTTTATTTAAGGTAATCAAAATTACCCGTCCATCCGATCTGGGTTCTCATGTGGTGGTTCAGGGCGGAACCTTTTATAATGACGCTGTGCTGAGAAGCTTTGAAAAAATATCTGGCTGCGAAGCTATCCGTCCTGATATTGCAGGAATCATGGGCGCTTTCGGTGCTGCTCTGATTGCCAGAGAACGGTACACCAGCCAGAAAACCTCATCCATGCTTCCTCTGGACAAGATCATGCAGTTAAAATATGAAACCTCGATGACCCGGTGCAAGGGCTGCACCAACCACTGTGTCCTCACCGTCAACCGTTTTGAGGGGGGACGCCAGTTTATCAGCGGAAACCGATGCGAACGCGGTCTCGGCCGGGAAAAATCAAAAAAAGAGGTTCCAAACCTGTTTGACTACAAGTTCCGCCGTGTTTTCGGCTACGAACCACTTACAGCTGATCAGGCCCCCCGCGGAGTTATCGGCATCCCCAGGGTTCTGAATATGTATGAGGATTTCCCGTTCTGGGCTGTATTTTTCAGAGAGCTGGGCTTTTCCGTCCTGCTTTCCCCTCAGTCCACCAGACAGCTTTATGAGCTGGGTATCGAATCTATTCCCAGTGAATCTGAGTGCTATCCGACAAAGCTGGTTCACGGCCATATTACCTGGCTGATTAAGCAGGGCGTTCAGGATATTTTCTATCCCTGTATTCCCTACGAGAGGAATGAAACTCCCGATGCCGGAAACCATTACAACTGCCCCATGGTTACCTCCTATGCAGAAAACATAAAAAATAACGTAGAGGAGCTGGCTGAAAACCATATTCACTTTATGAATCCTTTCTTTGCCTTTACCAGCGAAGAGATTCTTACGAAACAGCTGATTGTGGAATTTGGCAGGGAATATGAGATTTCCTCCATCGAGATTCAGAAGGCTGCCCATGCAGGCTGGCAGGAGCTTCTGGCATCCCGACGGGATATGGAGAAGAAGGGTGAGGAAACCATTGCATGGCTGAAAGAGCATGACCGCCACGGCATTGTTCTTGCCGGACGTCCCTACCATGTGGATCCGGAGATTCACCACGGCATTCCGGAGCTTATCGCGTCCTATGGACTGGCTGTTCTCACTGAGGATTCTGTCAGTCACCTAGGTCAGGTGGAGCGGCCTCTTGTTGTCACGGATCAGTGGATGTACCACTCCAGGCTGTATCGGGCGGCCTCCTATGTAAAAACCTGCGACTGTCTGGATCTGATCCAGCTGAACTCCTTTGGCTGCGGCCTGGACGCAGTCACCACGGATCAGGTTCATGACATTCTGACCAGCGCCGGGAAAATTTATACAGTGCTGAAAATCGATGAAGTCAACAATCTGGGAGCTGCCCGGATCCGAATCCGCTCCCTGATTGCGGCGCTTCGTGTCCGGAGACAAAAATCTCTGGAGCAGAGAGTGGTTTCCAGCGCCTACAACCGAGTTGTCTTTACCAAGGAAATGAAGCGGGATTATACCCTGTTATGTCCTCAGATGTCGCCCATTCACTTTGATTTGATTGAGCCTGCCATCCGGGCATTCGGATATCGCATAGAAATCCTTCAGAATGACAGCCGGGAATCCATTGATACTGGGCTACAGTACGTCAACAATGACGCCTGCTATCCTTCCCTGATTGTAATCGGACAAATCATGTCTGCCCTTTTATCAGGAAAATATGATTTGAATAAAACAGCTGTATTTATGACTCAGACCGGAGGTGGTTGCCGCGCCTCCAATTACATCGGATTTATCCGACGGGCGCTGGAAAAAGCAGGAATGCCTCAGATTCCTGTTATTTCTGTTAATGCCAACGGCATGGAAACCAATCCCGGATTTACCCTGACGCCGGGACTGATCACCAAAGCCATGCAGGCTGTGGTTTACGGTGATATTTTCATGCGGGTTCTCTATGCTACCCGTCCCTATGAAAAGGAACCGGGCGCTGCCAATGCGCTCCATGAAAAATGGAAAAAACGCTGTATTGCCAGTCTTTCTACCAGGGCAGCCGGCATGATCGAATTTAGAAGAAACATTCGAGGCATTGTCCGTGATTTTGACCGTCTTCCAAGGGTTACTGTCAAAAAGCCTCGCGTAGGTATTGTAGGCGAGATTCTTGTAAAATTCTCTCCTCTGGCCAACAACCATATTGTAGAGCTGCTGGAAGCCGAAGGCGCTGAAGCCGTTGTTCCGGATCTAATGGACTTCCTGCTGTACTGTTTCTACAATAACAACTTTAAGGCCGATCATCTGGGAGGAAAACGCTCCACTGCCCGCCTGTGCAATCTGGGTATTGCTCTTCTGGAATATTTCCGGAAAGTAGCCCGCAGGGAGCTGGATTCCAGCGAACACTTTACGCCCCCCTCCCGCATCTGGGAACTGGCTGACATGGCCAAGGAATATGTATCCCTGGGCAATCAAACCGGTGAGGGCTGGTTCTTGACCGGAGAAATGCTGGAGCTGCTTCACTCTGGTGTAGAAAATATTGTCTGCACCCAGCCCTTTGGCTGTCTGCCCAACCATATTGTCGGAAAAGGCGTAATCAAAGAGCTTCGCCGGACCAATCCCGGCGCCAACATCATTGCTGTAGACTACGATCCCGGCGCCAGTGAGGTGAACCAGCTGAACCGGATTAAGCTGATGCTGGCAACCGCACAGAAAAACTTAACTGCGGATTAAAGATGACAATGTAACATCCTGTTAGCCAGACAGAGCACATACTTTAAAAGGAAGAAAAAACAGCGCTGTGAAGTAGGTGAGAAAGCATCTATGGAGCAGCGCTGTTTTTATATAAATGCGTATTTGACGTGTCCGCCTAATGGGATGGGTTTTATGCATAATATCAAGGCCTGGTTTTGCATTTTGGAGGGAAAACGGCGATTTCTGCACAATTTCTGGGCATAATTTTGCATTTTAGAAGAAAAATGGCGGTTTCTGCACAATTTCTGGCCATAATTTTGCATTTTAGAAGAAAAACGGCGATTTCTGCACAATTTCTGGGTACGATTTTGCATTTTGGAGGGAAAACGGCGATTTCTGCACAATTTCTGAGCGAGATTTTGCATTTTGGAAGAAAAATGGCGATTTCTGCACAATATCAGGCGCGCTTTTTGCATTTTTAGAGGAAAACGGCGATTCCTGCACAATCAGCTGAATACAAGCGCCAAAAGAACATAGGGCTGTCCTGAAAACAAATTGGTGGAGTTCTATTTCCATAAAAATTACACAATTCACGCAAAAAGCGGTATAATATGTACACTAGATATTGATTTTTTATTGTTCTTGTCGTATTTTAAAGATAACAGGAACAGGTGATGAATGTAAGAAAAGAGGCACTCACATTTGCCTATATCATAAATTTAGAACAAAAGAATTTACACAAAATATATGAAGCTGCCCCCAGATAACAAATATTTTCATATTTCCGCAGGTATCCTGGAGAATCCGACTGCCTACGAATTATCTTCCATCGCATGTTATACGGATGCAGATATGGCTCCCTCATTGACAAAATAAAGGTAACAGTTCAACCTTGCGGGGATTCAGTCAGGAAAACTCGTTGAAAGTTTGCTTTCATAAGAGTTTTCCTGACTGAATCCACATAAAGCGGACGGCTAAAGCTTCTTGTCCGCTGTAAGCGGGCAAGAAGCTGCAAGACTGAACTGTTACAAATAAAGAGTTTCCCGGCTCTTACTCCAGCTCCGAAAGTCCCGTATACAATTCGTAATACCGCCCTTTCATCGCCAGAAGCTCATCGTGATCACCCCGTTCGATAATCCGTCCGTTTTCCAGTACCATAATAGCATTGGCATTGCGAACTGTAGAGAGCCGGTGAGCAATCACAAAGGTGGTCCTATCGGCCATCAGCCGGTCCATTCCATGCTCAATATGGCGTTCTGTTCTGGTATCCACAGAGCTGGTCGCCTCATCAAGAATCAGCACCGGCGCTTTGGAAATAGCTGCTCTGGCAATGTTTAAAAGCTGCCGCTGTCCCTGGCTTAGATTCGCTCCGTCTCCCTCCAGCATAGTCTGATATCCGTGAGGCAGACGCATAATAAAGGAATGGGCGGAAGCCGTTTTTGCAGCCTGAATCACTTCCTCGTCTGTAGCATCCAGCCGTCCGTAACGGATATTTTCCATCACGGTTCCTGTAAACAAATGCGTATCCTGCAGTACCATGGCAATATTGCTTCTCAGGTTCTCCCGCTTAATATGCCGGATATCTACGCCGTCAATGGTAATGCTTCCTGACTGAATATCATAAAACCGGTTAATCAGATTGGTAATGGTTGTTTTTCCTGCTCCTGTAGAGCCTACAAAAGCAATCTTCTGTCCTGGCTTCGCATAAAGGCTGATATCATTTAAAATCACCTTGTCCGGATTGTATCCAAAAGTCACATGATCCAAAATTACATGGCCTTCCATTGGCGCAAGAGTCACTGCATCCTTGTCATCCTCCGGCTCCGGAGCCTCATCCATCACAGTAAAAACCCGCTCCGCTCCTGCCAGGGCAGAAAAAACATTGCTGACCTGCATGGAAATTTCATTAATCGGACGGCTGAACTGTCTGGAAAAATTTAAAAATACAGACAGACCGCCTACGTCAAAGCCCCGAAATACACATAGCAGGCCGCCAATGCAGGCTGTAAGAGCGTAGTTTACCTGGCTTAAATTTCCCATAACCGGGCCCATAATTCCGCCGAAAAACTGGGCGCGAATCTGATTATCACGCAAATCACGGTTCAGAAGTTCAAATTCTTCCGCAGCCACATCCTCATGGCAGAATACCTTTACCACCTTCTGTCCAGTGACTGTTTCCTCAATGTAGCCGTTCAAGGCTCCCAGAGAAGACTGCTGGGCCGAAAAGTATTTCTGGCTTCTTCGCGCTACAGCTCCGCCTGCCTTCATCATCAGAGGGATCATAATCAGAGTCACCAAAGTCAGCCAGATATTCGTGTAAATCATCAAAATCAAGGTTCCCACAATGCTCAAAGCTCCAGAAAACAGCTGTACCAGCGTACTGCTCAGCATATTTCCAATGGTATCCACATCGTTTGTAAAACGGCTCATCAGATCTCCGTTGGAATTGGTATCATAATACCGCACAGGAAGACTCTGCAGCTTCTCAAACAGATCGTTTCGGATTCGTTTTAAGGCGTTCTGGGCCACAGTCAGCATAATCTTTGCCTGAGCATAGTTGGCTCCTACCCCAATCACATAAACTGCCGCCATAACAAGCAGCGCCCGTGCCAGCCCCGCAGCATCACCGCGGCTTCCGTCAATAGGAACAATATAGGTGTTGATAATCGGACGAAGCATATAGGCGCCTGCCAGGGTTCCAAAGGTATTTAACACCACACATACAAAGGCAAATCCCATTTTCGCCTTATCTTCCTTTAAATAGGTCATCAGACGGCGAATCGCTGCTTTGGCCTCTTTGGGTCTTCCGCCCTTTGCCGCCATCCGGGCTCCCGGCCCATGATGCCTGCGCATTCCTCCGCCTCCCACAGCTCCTCTCTGGGAGGGACGGCGTCCATAACGCCGTTTCAGACTGTCCAGTTTCTGTTTTTCGTTCATTTATGCGCTTGCCTCCCCTTCCTTATCTCTCTGGGAATAATAAATTTCCTGATAAGCCTCGCAGTGCTCCAGAAGCTCTCTGTGAGTTCCCACTCCAATCAGATGTCCGTCATCCAGCACCAGAATCTGATCTGCATCTTCTACCGAACTGATTCTCTGGGCAATAATCAGCTTTGTCGTATCCTTCAGCGTGGTATGAAAGCTTTCTCGGATCTTTGCCTCTGTAGCCGTATCCACCGCGCTGGTAGAGTCATCCAGAATCAGAATCTTCGGTTTTTTCAGCAGAGCTCTGGCAATACACAGCCGCTGCTTCTGACCGCCGGATACATTTACGCCGCCCTGCCCCATGTCTGTGTCATAGCCATCTTTAAAGGACGCTACAAAGCTGTCTGCCTGGGCTGCGTCTGCTGCTGCCCTGATATCCTCTTCTGAGGCGGTCTCACTGCCCCAGCGAAGATTCTCTTCAATCGTTCCGGAAAACAGCACATTTTTCTGGAGAACCATGCCTACGCCGTTTCTCAGATGCTTCAGAGAATATTCTCTCACATCCACTCCATCTACCAGAACCGCTCCCTCTGTCACGTCGTACAGACGGGGAATCAGCTGAACCATAGAAGTCTTTCCGCTTCCCGTAGAACCGATAATTCCCACAACCTGTCCCGGCTCCGCAGTAAAACTGATGTGCTCTAATACCTTGTCCTCTCCATTCCTGTCATAGCTAAAGGATACATCCTTAAATTCAATCCGTCCCTCTTTGACCTCAAGCTCCTTTCTTCCTGCCTGATCGTCTGTCAAATCCACCTCTGTATTCATCAACTCATCGATTCTCTTAATCGATGCCATGGCCCGGGCGCTCTGAAGAAATACCATGGAAAGCATCATCAGAGACATCAGGATCTGAACAATATAGGTAGTAAAGGCCGTCAGATCTCCCACCTGCATGGTGCCGCCGATAATCATATTTCCTCCGTACCACACAACAGCCACGGTTGTAATATTCATGGCCAGCATCATCACGGGCATAGTCATAATCACAATCTTCATGGCCCGCAGGCTGTTTTCCTGCAGATCTTCATTGGATCTGCGGAATTTTTCCATTTCATGATCCTCGCGCACAAAAGACTTGATCAGCCGCACATTGGTCAAGGCTTCCTGGATGCCTGAATTCATCTTATCCAGCTTAGTCTGCATAATGCCGAATCTGGGATAAGCTGTTGTCATAATAGCCGCGATTGCCGCTGCCAGCAGAGGAATCACCACAAGAATAATCAGAGCCAGTCTGGGATTCATCAGAAATGCCATAATCAGTGCTCCTACGAGCATTCCTGGTGCCCGCAGCGCCAGACGAAGTCCCATCATCATTACCTGCTGCACCTGCTGTACATCGTTGGTCAGTCTTGTTACCAGAGAACCTGTGCTGAAATCATCAATATTTTTAAATGAGAACCGCTGTACCTTTTCAAACAGCTCCTTTCTCAGATCACTGGTAAAGCTAATCGATGCCTTTGCAGAAAAATAAGCGCCTCCGATTCCGCTGACTGCCATTACTGCTGCCACCAGAACCATGTAAAGCCCCATACGAAGAATATAGCCTGTATCGTGGGCAGCTACTCCATGATTAATAATCAGAGACATCATCTTCGGCATAAGAATGTCACCAAGCACCTCTGTCAGCATCAGACACGGACCTATGATAAAGGCGCCAAGATAAGGCTTTGCATATTTTGCATATTGCTTCATGATATATCCTCTCTTTCTGTCTCAGACAGAAATTCTGTCAGATTTTTCTTAATTCGTTCCAGATCCCCTGTCAGCCGGGTCCGCTCCTCTTCTGTAAATCCCGCAAACATCCTCTGCTGAACCTGACTGAAATACCGAATGCTGTATTCTACCACCAGCTTCCCCTTTTCTGTCAGACAGATCTGATTGCACCGATTATCCCGGTCATCTGCTACCCTGTGAATATAGCCGCCCTTCTCCAGTTTTTTCAAAGTCACTGCCGCTGTAGCCGGAGAAATCCGATTGAGCCTTGCAATCTCCTTCTGAGACTGGTTGGGATGATCAGAAATATACATCAGCAGCTGATGCTGACTCCGGTACAGTCCATTCTGATTCAGCTTTCTCTCCAATATGGTTCTGTGAAGATGGTTTACATCCATCCAGTTTTCTGTCAGGTCCCGCCAGAAGGCCTCCTCCCCCCTTCGGGCTTTCCTGTTCTCTTTCACGTTCTTCACCTGCCACTCAAAATGTGTTGAAATATACTCAAACACATCGAGAAATTGAAGTCCTTGCGGATACTTCTTACTGCTTCAATGTGTATGCTTTGGCAATTATAAACAATACGCTACTCACAAGTTCTTGTACACTCCACAGTCGTAAATTCCTGCGATAGCCCGCAGTACATACTTACGTTTGCTTTCATTATGCAACTTCGTAAGTTAAAGCATCTCTTAGATTAAGAGCAGCATTAAAATCCCTATCCTCGACATAGCCACAATCACAACGGTAGATTCTATCTGAAAGCTTCAAATCTTTCTCGATAGCACCACAACAATGACATATTTTGGATGATGGATACCATCTGTCTACGACTCTTAATTCAATCCCATTTTCATCACACTTAGCTTTAAGCTTAGTTCTAAATTCATAGAACTTTTGTGATACAACGGCTTTTGAAAGATGCCTGTTCTTCATCATTCCTGATACATTCAAATCCTCAATCG